>Ga0325414_1003977_pt1 | contig 15431 bp, 10 predicted proteins | sample PopdelMetagenome_8_FD_206183 | JGI IMG/M metagenome (GOLD analysis project Ga0325414, IMG submission 206183) | Populus deltoides microbial communities from Bellville, Georgia, United States - Leaf-PdKOR-R3 | ecosystem: Host-associated > Plants > Phyllosphere > Phylloplane/Leaf | place: USA...
AAGTTGCTCGGCGGAGAAAAGGGAAAGTGGCTACCCTAGTTGTCAAAATTATCAAATCCAACTTATCCATGGAATCGGTAAAGACAATGTCTTTGGGTCCCAGCTTACGGTAAAAAGTTGGAATAATCTTTTGATAATAAAATATATAAATAAATAAAATTAAGTATTTGAAAAAAATTATATAATAGGTGGTCCAGTGATATCAATTTAGGATTAAAAAATTTATTTTTTTTATGGTTTCAGGTTCGAGTCATGTGGTTACTAATATGATGGTCATTGGAGGCTATATGGTCGTCAACTTCATGACCCGTAGGATTAATCAAGATACGCGCAAACTGACTCACATTAATTAAAAAAAAGTATTTGAGAAGTTTATCTGTATTTATGGTATTTTTATTCTTTGAAGATTTTAATATGTGATAAATTTTTTATCAAAAACTTATTATATTTTTTATCTTTTGAAGGTTTTAACATGAAATCTTTTTATCCTTTATTTTGTTTGCATAAGTTTCAACAAAATGATATATTAAGTTCTCATGTCATTCACATGTCCAGTTTATATGAGTAAAGGTATGTTTGACATTGCGTTTGTAACTGCGTTTCATTAAATTTTAAATTTTTTTTTTGCTAAAATTGAGTACGGTTTATACTTTTTGGATCGTTTTGATGTGCTGATGTCAAAAATAATTTTTAAAAAATAAAAAAAATCATTGGCATGTATTTCGGCACAAAAAACTATTTGAAAAGCAACCGCAACCACATTGTCAAACACACTCTAAATATATAAATTAAACTATCTTCAGAAACAAATTAATTAGTCCCTCTTGCTTTAAAAACAATTATTTAATTCTTTTCATCTATTTTAGGTTTTTATTAAAAAAAATAGATAGATACTATGAAAAAAAATTATGAGAAAAGAATAGATTTTTTAGAATAAAGTAATATTAAATTAAATATGATCAACACTAATCAAAGTATTAAATAATTAATTTTTAAAGCAAAAAATACTAACTAATTCATTTCTTGAAATTAAAGAGATTAATTTACAATTTATTCAAAAATATAAATCACTAATAACAATGAGTTTCTGAAAAAAAACAAAAACAAAAACAAAAACGGAACAAAACATGTTAAAGAAGTTTCCTATAATCCTATGCATTATTAACAATATCATCAATTTACAAGAATAACAACAATAATGAGCCTACATGTATCTATCAAAGATCATGTGGAATTTTTTCAAAGTTTATAAAAAGAGAAAGTACATTAAAGAATTCGGCCAAACTTTGATTTTTATTGACTTATTGACAAAGTACATTATACATAGTACTTTAAAACATCAAAGATTATAAGCTTAGGAAAATCATCATTATCTATCTTGGTCAAAATTAAAGCTCTTTTAGAGAAGGCTTTCTTTACAACGTATGATCCTTCATAGTTTGACCCCTATTTGCTATGATGTTCTCCCAACGCTGGCAAGATCTTCTTCAATGCCAGGTCTCCTTCTTTAAACACTTTCTTATTGTATGCTTTAGTCATTCTCCTTTGATATAACTGATGATGACTAATTGTTGCCAATCTCTTTTCACTAATCAAATTTAATTGCTCAAATTTTAGCTTTGTTCACTCTGATCTTTTCCAGTTCTGCATCCATTAGAACCCTTAATGATAGAATCTCCACTTCTAAAAGCATTACCGCTTCCACCCCATATACCAAAGAGTAAAGGTTTGCACCAGTGAAAGTTTTTATTGTGGTGTGGTACGCGTGAAGTGCGTATGAAAGCATTTCGTGTCAATCTTTGTAGGTGACTACCATATTCTGGATGATCTTCTTGAGATTTTTGTTGGCTGCCTCAACAACACCATTCATATTGGGTTTGTAAGGGGAAGAATTAAAGTGATCAATCTTTCATTTGCTGTAAAGTTTGACAATCAGCTTCCCATTGAAATTCAGAGCATTGTCAGTTATTAATTTTGCTAGCATGCCACATCAACAAACTAAGTCCTTAACGATGAACCTCTTGACTACCATTTATGTTAAATATGCATAAAAGCTAGCCTCTACCTATTTGATGAAGCATTTGATGGCCATCAAGATGAACCAATGCTCATTGCTAGCCTATGTTTTAATGGGTCCCAAGACATCCAATCCCCACTTATCAAAAAATCAAGCCAAGGTCATATTGATAACAGTGTTGGAGGTGCATTTATCTTGTTACCATAAATCTAATACTTATGACATTTCCTGACATAGTCAATACAATCACTTTCCATAATCAACAAGAAGTATCTAAATCGTTGTATTTGTCTTGCCAGTATATGTCCACTAACATTAGTGGGATAAATTCCCCTGTGGACTTCTTGCAATGCTTGCTTTGCCTCTTTCTCATTATATATCCATTAGCATGAGCAGAGTCTCGTCAAATGACCTCTTGTACAAGATTTCACCATTCAAGTAATAATCCATAACCATCATTCTCAAAGTTTTTTTCATTTGTCTTAGGGGCTCCTGGAGGATATTCTTGGTACTGTATAAATTTCTTGATATTATTATACCATGGTTTTCCATCTGCTGGCTTTTTAAGTGAGCAGCAATGAGTATGGAAATATCCGACTTTAATTTTTATTGGTTAAATCTTGCCTCCAATATTGATATGCGTCATCGAAGTTAAGGTGGCCAAAACATTAGTAAATTTATTCTTGTATTTGCTTATATAAGCAAATTTTATCTCATCGAACTCACTAGCCAACTTTGAGAGGTAATCTTGGTATGGTCTTAGTTTCTCATCCTTAGTTTTCCATTCCTTTTTCACTTAACAGATAATTAGCAGTGAATTTCCATAAACATCGAGTTTTCCAAATCTCAGCTCTAAAGCAGCTTCTAGACTGATAATGCAAGCTTTATATTTAATCATGTTATTAATGCATTCAAACTGCAACCTCACCAAAACAAGGTACTACTTTGATTCTATGGAAATTATCACTACTCTAGCCCCATTCTTTAATACATTCAATACTCCATTAAAATACATGGTTCACTGGCCATTCATCTCACCATCATCCTCAATTACTAATATATGCTTATTAGGAAGATCAAGATTCAATGGCTCATAGTCTTCCATAACATTATCCGCTAAATGGTCAGCAATTACGCTTCCCTTTACAGCCTTCCTTGTCATGTAAACAGTATCAAATTCCACTAATAACACTTGTCATCTAGCTATCCATCTTGACAAGTAGGGCTTTTCATAGAGTATTTGAGGGAATCCAGTTTTGATATCAACCAGGTTATATAGTATAACACGTATTGCCTAAGTCTTTTTGCACTCCAAATCAAGACACAATATAGCTTTTCTATAGCAGTGTATTAGGATTCACAATCATTAAACTTTTTGCTCAAGTAGTAAATGTCTTGTTTTTTCCTTCCCGATTCATCATGCTTGCTTAACACACATCCTATAGCTTCTTTTTTTTTTTATCATCGTCAATTATAGGATCAAGAATTTTCTTAACACAAAGGGCATTATTAATGGCACGTTTTGTAAATATCTATTGATCTTGTTAACAGCCTCTTGGAAATCACCATCCTACACCCCTGAATTTTTCTTTCTAAGTAATCAGAATATCGACTCACAATTCATCATAAGTTAGGATATAAATCGGGCTATGTAATTCAAATGCCCAAGGAAACTCTTTACTTCTTTCTTTGTCTTAAACACCGACATATCTTGGATTGCCTTTACTTTGTTTGGATCAAATTTTATTCCTTGACTACTCATTATGAAACACGATAGTTTTCTTGTTTTTACCTCAAATGAACACACTTTGCGGGATTTAACTTTAATAGAAACTTTCATAACCTCTTGAACAACTTTCTTGATACTTGCACATGATCTTTTTCTTTCTTTGATTTGGAAAGTATGTCATCCATATATACCTCCACTTTTTAATGCATCATATAATGGAATAAGGTGGTCATTGCTCTTTGATAAGTGGCCCTGACATTCTTCAATCCAAATTCTTAGACATTATTTGCCAAACACACCCTTAGCAAACACAATTTGGGTCGGCTAGGCTTAAGGCCCAGACCCGGCCCACTATTTTTTTGGGCTAGATCTAGCCCATTTATACGAGCTGGGATGGACCCAGTCGGCCCAGCCTGGTCACTAGCCCAAACCAATGACTCGATTGGGCATAGCAGTATACATGCGTGAATAATTCACGCATGCATACTGCACAGTGCAAAGGTAATTATAATTACCTTTGCATTATGTAATACAATGCTTACCCAAGAATTACATTGGGAAAGCTTACCTCTGTTGTTATTTGAAGACGAAGATGATGGTGATGGAGGGTTAGCCAGCTGCTGTTCTTTTCTCTCATGTTTCTATTTTTTTTTCATCTTTCCTAGTCTTTCTTTTTGTCCCTTTTCTTTCCTTTTTTTTAGTTCGCTGTGGTGTTTTCTCCTCTTTGCATCTGTGTGCCTTATGCTTTTCTATCATATGTTTGTTCCTTTGTCTATTTATGTTTGTGTGCCTTCTGGTTTATTGTTTTAGATTGCTTGCTTGTTTGATTAAAAAGGATTTCTACAGGCATGTAATGTAGGTTGTGGTTCTTGGCTATGAAAGAAAAGGATTCATAAGGCTCAAAGAGTGTTTTAAGGTTTTAAAGACTGAGGATCACTATCAGTAGTTTGACTCTTTATGACTTTCATCCTTTTCTTTTTCTTTTTCTTTTTGCTGCTCTTTTTTTATTTTCCTTTTTCATTATTTTGGTTGGGGCATATTCACTTTGTTTTGACTATCACTTTTTCTTGTAATTTAGGCATGCCCCCTAGCATTTGAGTTTCTTAAGCTCTTTTATCTTTTTGGCTCACGACTGTTTATCCTTTTTTATCATTGAAATTTTCACTTGCCCTCAGTGTGGGGTATGATCCTAGTTGGGATTTTTCATGGAAAAAAATTATTCAGGCTCAAAAAAGGATTGCAAAGGATATACTTATTTTAGAATGTAAAAAGAATAACAAAGATGATATTTTCTTATTTCAAGAGCAAATAGTTAAGATCAATAAACTTTGACCTCGTTTAGTATGATGGTTTGGACTTTTGCAAAGAAATGCATTTCATTAGTCTATGAGTAACGAGTTCACTACATATCATTATTCATGCATTTAAAATACATGGTTCAAAAGTCATGGTGTGAAGGTGAAAATTCATTTTCTATTCGTGCACTTTAGTTTAAAGTTTAGTCACCTCAATGAAGGAGTTGCTTGATTTATATGTCATTCTACAAGTAAAATGTCAAAAGTGTTGTTCTAAATAAACATCAAATCATTTTTGAAATCAAAATGCAAGTTTAATTTTTTTTTCAAAATTCCACTAGGGGAAAAGATTTTGGTAAAAGAAATGAATCATGTTTATAAGATCACGCGAAGCTTCAAAACTGTGTTTGTGAGTTCTTAGAGGGAACCCCTTTCAGGATATTTGGTTATAAACTAATGGAAGGTACATAATTGAAGGTCAAACTCATTATTTCATTGAAATTTTAGAAAAAGGCTCAATAACAAAAACCTTATACTAACATCTTGAGTTATGATTACTAGCAAGGTAATACATGAAAGGGCTAAACACTCAGCAATCATTGATTGGAATTTCTAGAATTATCCAATCATCTCTCTACTATGAACTCCTCAACAGGGGCACCTTTTCAATAGTCATTTGAGGTCATACTTAGTCCAGTCTTGGCCTAATGACACTTTAGCTTCGTCTTCAAGATAATTGATCTCTAGGTGTCTTTATTTTGGTAGTTCTTTCTCTCGTTTTTATAACCACCTTCGATATTGTGAACCTCAGTTTCTTTATTTTTTCCATTGAAACTTTTCTCCTTAGTAAAGTCAACAATCCTTCCTAACCGGATGGCTTGTTTAATTCTCTCAACTATCATAACCAGGTTAGAAAAATATTGTGTAGAGCTTCCAATCAGGTATTCAAAGTATGGGGGCCTTAAAGTGTTGGCAAACAAATTAATCATCTTTTTTTCCAACAAAGAAGGATTAATCTGTACGGCTGTCTCATGCCACATTTAGGTGTATTCTCTTATGGACTCCTTGTTGTCCTTTTCCATAGCTTGCAAGATTGACCTATTAGGGTTCATATCCATATTGAACTTATATTGCCTAATGAAAGCATCAACTAAGTCCTTCCACTTTTTTACTTTGGTATTGATCAACCGCATATACCAAGTAAAGACAGAGTCACTTTAATTGTCTTGAAAGAAGTTGATCAGTAGTTTCTCATCATTAACCACCTCAATTATTTTGTTATAGTATGCCTTGAGATGGGTTACAATGTATTGAGTTCTTGCATATCTAACGAATTCAGGCACTGTAAAATTTATGGGGATGATCACATTAGGCACCAAACACATATCAGTAGTCTTTATGTGGTTATGTAAGCTAGTTCCTTTGAATGCCCTCATCCTTTGCTTTAGGACAACCAATTTGTCCAAGCCATCTTCTCTTACCATCTTGTCCTTTTGAGATTTCTTCATTGTAAAGTCAATGGTAGACGACATTTTTATGAGATATGTTAGTTGAGCAATTTGGAAATACGTAACCAGTTGAGATTCAAATGACACCTCATTTGCCCCTAGATTCTAGGGATTTGCAAGCAAATGCTCAGGCTGAGCCGTAAACTTTGCTTCTCTAGATTTAGATCTCAAGGCCTGTTCGAGTAGAATTATAAGCTTTGCGACTTCTTTTTTAAGACTTTCCAACTCTTTTCAGTGTTGGGCTTTTTTTTGTTTTCTATTTGTCTTTTTCACAGTCAGTGTTATAGGTGCATTTCAATAGGGAACCTATATTTCAACCTGCTAAATGAAAATTATGCACTCATGCGCAAGTGATGATGCTATCAACAAGCAAAATGCAGATTCAACGTGGACTCGTCCGTCACAGGATGGAAATGGTCGATATTCATGGATTTTAGGAACCTGATGTCATTATCATGCCAACGAGGGGATCCTTGTCCAATCTTGCTTAAGTTTGAGCTTTTGATAAACCTTTTAGCTTTCAATTCAAGTTAGTTCCCTCTTGTCAACTATAATAACTCAGACTCTTGTATCATATGTGACGAGCATTTGCCACCCAATGGTCTTGGAATTCAAGATGCTGCATGTTAGGCTAGCCATAGTGAGATTACACGAGGTACAACCTAGCAGGTCAGTTCTAGTTGTTAAGTGCATCACCTGGATATGTTACTATTTAGTCTCAAAAGGTCTCTCTCATGCTCAGTGATCATCCTCAAAATGTCGATATAAGGCTTATAGGTAGTGTGAAGATAGAGGCTCTGAGTAATATCAAATTGGCATATCAACCACCATCGAGTAAATAATCAAACGAGAAATGGATAGCTTCCGAGTTTTACCTAAGTTAAAACCATTGGGGTACCATTACTTCTCCACATATCCTAAATTTCAAGGTGTGTGCTCTTGAAGTGATGCATGATAATATAAACAGGAATACATGCTAAAGTAGAAAAGGCAATCAAATAAATTGAACAAGTACAACAAACAACATAACAATAAAAAGATAAATAGCAAAGTTTAGTCCTAAACATTCCAGTGGAGTCATCATTCTGTCACACCTGGACATCACGGTGACCGATTAAAAATAATATAGAAAAAAAACAGATATATGGCATCTTGTTCTTTAGGGAAAATTATATAGTTCAAGGAGTTGTCACCTAGTATGAGATTGGTTATGCGAAAGGGAAGATGTTATCACCCCTTAAGTCTCCTACCCGAGGCAGACTGTATTGCTGGTTTTGTCTAAAATTGCTCAAAAATTATTCTTTTTTTATTATTATTCTTCCTATCATGTTCCCGACTCTGAACCCAGCCAAGATGTTATCGTACGGGTTGGGCTGGACCCATCTAGCCCAGCCTGGTCACTGGCCCAAGCTAGTGACCCGGTTGGGCAAAGAAGTATGCATGCGTGAACAATTCAGGTATACATGCTGCACAGTGTGAACGTAATTATAATTACCTTAACACTATGTAATGCAATGCTCAGCAAAGAATTACATTTGGAAAGCTAACTTGTGCTGTTATTTGAAGATGAAGACGAAGGTGATGGAGGGTTGGCCGACTACTATTGTTTTCTCTCTTGTTTATATTTTTCCTTCTTCTTTCCTAATCTTTCTTTCTGTCCTTTTTCTTTCCTTTTTTTAAGTTCGTCCTGACGCTTTCTCCTATTTTCGTCTGTATGCCTTCTAGTTTTCTATCCTGTGTTTGTTCTTTCTTTTTTTTTTTCTTTTTTTTAGGTTTTACTTATAATGGCCTCCTCTAGGTTTTTTTCATCTCCTTTAGGGTTTCCTGTAATAGCCTCCTCCCTTGTGCACATGCACTGAGATTTGTATTTGTAGTGCAAGAGTCTCATGACGTATGAGAAATAAAGTCTCAAACAAACTCATTCTCTTCTTTGAAATTTAAATTTAATTAAGAATCAAATTCAAAAAAGGATAACTATCACTGTCTTAATGATAAGGAGAAAATGGCAAAACACGTTGTAGTCCTTATTAACTTCATTATCTTTTAATATTAAAATTTAATCCTTGTAAAATTAAATTAAAAGTAACCGGTCAAAATTGGGTTATAACATCATTGATAATTCTTTTAATATTTTGTTCTTATGTTCCACAATGTTATTTTGTTATGGTGAATAAGGAGCAATAGTTTGATGGATAATACTATTTTGGGAACAAAATTCACCAAATGGTGCTTTGTATTCTCTACCTTTATCACTTCTTATTACCTTTATCGTTTTGTTAAGTTAATTTTCAACTTTATTTTTGTAATGTTTAAATATTTCAAGAGCTTCATATTTGCTCTTAAGCAAATAGGTATAACAATACCCTGTGTAATCATCTATAAAAGTAATATAATATATTTTTTCATCTCTAGTTTGCACATACTTTAAATCACTAATATCTAAGTAAATTAAGTCTAGAGGTTCATTACTTCTTTAAATTGTTTGAAGAAAAGGTTTTATAAAATTTGATTCTATGAAAATTTCACACCTATAATGTTTTCCTTAAAAATCATACTTGGTAATAATTCATGGTTTTTTTATCTTACGCATAGAATTATAATTCATATGACTTAAAATTTCATGTCATGCATTATAAAACTCAAATAAATAAGAAGATATAATCTTATTTTTGTTCTCATTATTGGTTACAATGATCATCACATTTATTTTAAAAAAGTCATCATGCATATACCCTTTTCCTACAAACATACCTCTTACAAAGTATAAATTTATCACTCTAAAAAACCATAAAACCATTTTTGCTCAACAATGAGCCACACACTAAGTTTTTTCTAATATCATTAACATGCAATACATTATTGAGGGTGAGAAGCTTTTTAAAGGTTAGCTTCAATATGACCTTTCCAACACCTAGTACCTTAGAGGTTGATGAGTTTTTCATGTATAGGTTTTCTCCATCCACTTCTTTATAAGTGGAAAACATCCTTTTCTCAGCGTATAAATTTCTTATAGCACCAGTGTCGACCTACCACTACTAAGGATTGTTGATAAGGTTGACTTCATAAACAACACAAGACAAGTTCATTTCTGAAACTTCATTAGTGAGGTGATTAACCTCGATGATATTGATTAGAACAATCCTTTTCATGGGGTTTCCTTGCTTACTCTTTTTTGTTTAATTTTTTGTTAGAAGCCTAGTCTAGTTGCAAATAAAGCACTTGTCATTGAACTTCTTAGCAATTCTTTACCTTTCATAACAAGATTCTTTTGGTTTTTGTTGTGGGACTTTATCGTTCCATAATATTTGCTTTTGGGGTGCCAAAAAAGTTGTTTCTCTTTTTAGATAACTTATTATCATCTTCTATCCTTAACCTCAAAATGAGATCATTAATTCTCATCTCCTTACGCTTATGTTTAAGATAGTTCTTCAAAGTCTTTTCAAGATGATGACATTTTCTCAATGATTCCAGCCACTTGAAAGGATTAACATTGAGACATACATTCAGCATGTATATCATATAAAATGAGTTGAAACTCTTGAACTTCTCTCGTTACGGTCCTTGAATCAATTATCTTGAAATCTAAATTTACCGACTATAAATTTCTTTAAACCAACATCTTCAGCTTTGTACGTTTTGTTTGCATTCTTGATTGAACTATACATATTTATAGTGCATTTTTCAACCCATTCAAGATGTAGTTCTTGCATATGAGATCATTATGATTTCATGCATCCACATCCACCATAATAGTTAGGTCATATTCATTTTTTGATGATTTTAGTGTTTTCCTCGTCCAGAACTCTACCAAGTTCAAAGTGGTTAGATAGAATAACATCTTTTGTTGCCACCTCTTAACGTTTAATCCATTCAACTTTTTAGATTTCTCACCATGCACCATAGACAGGGATAATAGAATCCTCACTACCTAAGTAATACTTGTCAAAGCAACATTGGTTGACACAACCAAATATTAAGTAGAAGGGGTAAAAAATATGATATGATCTATATTAAAAAAAAAATAGACAATAATGTTTATAAATAAATATTTTGACTCCACAACAAGCAAGTAATAATAATAATAATAATAAAACTTGTAAAATAGCATCTTTTTAAATAAAATATTTAAATTATGCAAGATAAAATCCACAATCATTCCTTTACTTTAGGTTACCATGTTTAGCCCTATTTTATTCACTGAGATTTATTCAATTATTATCATTTCACTTACAAACTGTTTCGTATATAAAAATAGTATTGGGTGAATAATACTTTCACTAAGTTCCAAGAAAAGATTGGAGGGGTCACAAACAATCTTGTTTAAAATACAATCTCTTTATATAGGACTTCCTAAACCATATCTATTTATAACACTAACTTTTTGTATATGTGAACAAAACTCACCAGATAACTTTTATGACAATCTTACAGAGTATAAGTAAGATAGTATAAACGATCATAAATAAAACAATGATTCACTTATTGAAAAATAAAATTAATAAGATTTATGATATGCATCAAATCATCCAAATATCATGAAAAACAATTTTAGAAGATAAACTATAACTTTAAAACAAAAATATATAACCTTCTAAAATTAAACAAAAAAATTCATAACATAGATAAAAGGTTTTAGATTAAAGCATATCAAAAAAAAAAAAAAACTTAAATCTAAATGTGAGAATATAGCAACTTAAAAGGAAGTTAAATAATAACTTAAATTTTAAAGATGCTAAAAACCTCTTTTGTAATTAATCTATATTATTAATTTCATTAATTTTTTTTCCCACATGATAAATTAAACCAAGTCTAATAATAATAAAAAAAACATAAAGCCTTAAGATTGTAAATCAAAATTTGTAGATATATATATTAGACTAGTGAGTAATGATGTTTAGTTTATCATAATAAGGCATGCTAAATATAAGAAAATTTTCAAGAAAAACTTAAAATTCATACAAGTTTAAATCTATAAGCATGCAAAGCATAACTAATAAAAAAAAAACATGTTTTCAACACAAAAATAATAATAATAAAATACCAACATGCATACTAAGCATTTCAAATTTGCAATCAATATATATATATATATATATATATATATATATATATATATATATATATCATTATTTAAATAATGACTTAAATTTTACATATGTTAAAAACCTTTTTCATAATTAATCTATATTATTAACTTCATTATCTTTTTCCCACATGATAAACTAAACCAAGTCTAATAATAATAATAATAATAATAATAATAATAATAATAATAATAATAATACATAAAGCCTTAAGATTGTAAATCAAAATTTATATATATATATATATATATATATATTAAATTAGTGAGTAATGGTGTTTAGTTTATCATAACAAGACATGCTAAATATAAGAAAGCTTTCAAAAAAAAAATCTAAAATTCATACAAGTTTAAATCTATAAGCGTGCAAAAGCATAACTACTTAAAAATATTTTTTCAACACAAAAATAATAATAAAATATCAGCATGCATACTAAGCATATATATAAACTATAGCATGCATACTAATAATAAAATCAATTGTGCTTAAACTAAAATAAAAATGGTACTTACTTGTTGAATGGTATTTACCTATTGATGCGCTTTAAAATAATGAATCTTCTGTTGTTGTCAATGATGAATCATTTGTTCTTTAAGGCTTTATTGCTTTTCACTTGTATAATTAGGATGTTTGCAATATGTCTCTCAAAATTATAATAACATCATCTTGCACTTCTAAACAAGGGTTTTGGTCTAAAAATTATGTAACTCAAATACTTCTCAATAAAATGAATTTAAGCTCTAGATTTGAAAGGAAAATTAAAGTATAAAAAGAAGACAAGAAACACTAAAAATAAAATGAGAAAGAGTGAGTAAAATCTAAAAAATTCAAGTTAGAAACTCTTCTTTCACACTTCCTTTTATAATGAATTTTAGAAGGTAAAAAGTTAAGAATTAATTCTCTTAATTATGACATTTGATTAGCCATCATAAATCAAAAATTAAATCTAAAAAAATTAAGGGTTCCTTGAGTAAGAAAGTTAAGGATTCTTTGAATAAAAAATCAATGAATCTTTAATTAGTTTTTTATTCACCTATAATTTGTTTAATTATGAAATGTGACATTTAAAAACGCAACATTTAAAGTTGTTGTTATTATGAAATGTGACATTTAAAAAAACTATCAAATGAGTTGGCATTAATTACAATGTAGAGAGGAGAGAGAAAAAAAAAAGAGAACCTGAAGGCACACTAAAGCTCTGATTATAACACTAGTAATACCATAAAAAAGATCTTGATGAGATGAATTCAATGATAATAAAGAAGGTCACCAATAATGATCGGAGTGGATCACACTCTCCGTTAAAAGACAAGTAAGTAATTACAATAAGGATAGAGAGAAAAAGAGACATCAGATGCACATCAAAACTCTAATTACAACATTATCGGTACCATCAAAAAAATATCTATGAGACAAGTTCAATGACAACAAGGAAGGTCACCAACAGTGACTGGATTAGGTCACACGTGTCTGGTAGCTTACTTACTTTTGGATAAAGGGTGTTACCAACTCGGGTCATTATCAGTGACCTTTCTTGGTGTCGTTGAACTCATTTTTTTAGGTCTTTCTAATGATACTAGTGGTGTCATAATCAGATCTTTGGTGAGCCCCTAATCTCTTTATTTCTTTTTGTCTATCTTGTCTCTTTTCGTTGTATTTGCTCACTTACCTTTGAACAGAGAGTATGACACACTTGATCATCATTGGAGAACTTTTTTAATGTCGTTGGATTTATCTAGTCAAAAGCTTTCTAATGGTATCAATGATATCGTAATCAAAACTTTGATGTGCCTCGATGTCTCTTTCTTTCTTTCTCCTCTAAAGCATCTTTTAGTCCCCTCTTAGTTGGGCTTGAACAAACCATCCCCAAACCCAACATGAATCTTCTTGGACCTAGCTTTTTGGGTCCACCATATCTACCAACCTTCTGTATGGTTGATAATTGTTATTTACTGCTAATATGATCCCTTTACCATCATTTGATCTATAAAACAATGTTAAGGCATGCTCATGCCAAAACCTAACTATCTATGACATCTGAAGTCACACTTACTGGTGTCACCATCTACCGTTAAGAGCTAATCTCACATGATTAACTTATAATAAGTTACACAATTTATTATTATATTTTGTTTATATGTGATTTATAAGTATATAAATGTTTATGAATCATTGGGCCATATTTTAAGCTCATAAACACACAAAAGACATTTTATTCCGTTATATCTTTCGTATATATCACCTTCATTTACTACAATGGCAATATACAACACACAATTTTCAAGACTATATTCCTTGTGTATTTATGTTAACTTAAGCATTGGAGGGTCTCCTTTCTACAAACAAGACTTTTTTTATAGGTGCTCGTAGAACCTAAGTCCAACAATCTTTATCTCGTAGTCCATCCTTAACAACCTATTACATCCACTAGCCTTGAAAAGACCTTGATCTCTTAAGGTTTTCTATAAACCTTGTTATTAACACTATACCTGAGAAATTTAACAAAAGTTCAATTCTTTTTCTTTTTATCTCTTTCATAGTTCTTTTCATGGATAACAACCTATAAACTCAAAGATATAGGAGAGTGACAAACCTATAAAGAGCACGAGGGCGGCCCACCATAGCACATGTCAGCAATGTTTTATTTTTTAATCATATTTATAATTATTAAAAAACTAAATTACCCTTTATATAAATTGATTATAACTAAAAAAATCATCAAGAATATACTAAAAATACCTTTAGATATCAGTTTTAATTGTTTTACTTTTAAGAGAAGTATAGTCATTACAGTGTAATCAAAGCCTAAAAGAACTAAAAAAATCTTGGATAACAGTTTGGTTTTATTCTATTTTATTTTAAGGATATGTAAGTCATTGTACTATGCATAAAACAATATAAAAAGTTCAATGTGTCATTAATTAACATAGTAATGATAAATGGACATATAGAAAATACCCTTTTATCTTAAATCACAGGCTCATTATTCTTTGATGTGAAGAGCAAAATCCTCTCTTCACTTATCATTTATTTTATTTAATAAATAAATCAAGTGCTCTTTATAATATCATTCATAATTTGAACTCTAAAAGAGTTCGTAAGTAAAAAAAAAAAAAAAGTTAAATTAAAAAAATTCAGAACTTTGAGGACTTTTTACTCAGTACACTACTAGCCAAGTAAACCATACAGTGAAGAAAAGAAAGGAGAAAAAAAAAAAAAAAGAGTACTCGAGTAAAGCAAAACCGAATATTCAATATCTTATCATTTCTCTTTTCACCATTCCTTTTCTTTCTCAATAATATTGATTTATGACGTGATAATGATGGCATTTAATTTTTAGTGGTGAAATTTGATAGAATTAAATGGCCTATCCTTGAGGTACGTGTACTCGTCGTACGAAACTCTGCGGAGGCCGGAGGAAAACATGGTTGTGCTCGCTTCAGCTTCTATTTTTAAAACTTTTTAAGAGTATTTTTAATTAAAAATTATTAAATTAATATTTTTTTTATATCAATTTTCATAAAGACAATTCTTCTATTCTTTCTCTTCAGCTAAAATCCATTTCCCTTCTCTCTCTCGCTCTCTCTCTCTCTCCTCTTTTTAACTCAGCTCCATTCCACTGCAATACTCACGACCACACACAACACAATTGTCCATCCACCGCAAAACGGAGCCACCTTCCATCGAAATCCAACAAAAATGATTTTTTTATGCCAAATCATAGGAAAAAAAACAAATTCATAAACCAAAAAATCCCTCAAAATCCACTATTTTAGCATTGCCATGCTTCTCCCTCTT
>Ga0325414_1003978_pt1 | contig 15429 bp, 13 predicted proteins | sample PopdelMetagenome_8_FD_206183 | JGI IMG/M metagenome (GOLD analysis project Ga0325414, IMG submission 206183) | Populus deltoides microbial communities from Bellville, Georgia, United States - Leaf-PdKOR-R3 | ecosystem: Host-associated > Plants > Phyllosphere > Phylloplane/Leaf | place: USA...
CCATTGTAGCCTCCTTCTTTGACAATGTCAAGGGGCTGCAAATGCTACACCAGCAGCCCTCTTTGACTCTTACATGGCAGCCATCTTCTTTGACAATGGCAGCCACATAATTGGCAATATTCCAACAGATACAAAAGCCCTGCTGCAATGCCTTTAACAATATTGAATCTTTGCTCCCAGCTCAGTACAAAGTTGTTTCCCCGACTGAAAAGGAGACCGGCGAGGCTTCCATTTGGGATGTAGTCGTAAACCAGGAGGAGGTCATTATTTCTCTTACACCATCCTTGGAGATTCACCAAGTTCTTGTGCCGTAAACGTCCCAGGCTCTCGATCTCCGCAGTGAATCCTCTCAAACCCTGGATTGAATTGGGAGTGATCCTCTTAACAGCAACTTCATTTCCGTTTGTAGGCAATCTACCTTTGTACACCGCACCAAACCCACCAGCCCCAATTATCTCACTCTTTTTAAAACCCTTGGTAGCCGTATGTAGATCTTGATAGCGAAACCTGTGTGGACAATCCAATTCCCAGTCTTCAAGAGCCTCAGACTGAGGCCACTTTTTGAGCACAGCATGAAAGAACAGTATTGCAAACAGAATAGTGGTCACACCGCATAAATTAAGAAGCGATAATAGCAATCACTGAGGGTCGGAAAGAGGATGAACTTTCCTCAAATATTGGTGCGCTGGGAAGTAGAGAAAGATCGAGCAGAGGGGCTGCTCCTTCAGTGGAAAAACTCCATCCCAGTATGTAATGAGAGCTTGTCTTTTTACCAGTAGAGGAAGAGAAACCAGCATACATGCTATCCTTAACAACTGTGCTTAGATCTACGGGAAAAGAATTAATGAGTGGTTGAATCGGTTTGTCTAGCCCCATGGGACCTATTGTTACATTAACAATTTTAGCCACGCCATCATATTCTATCCAGGCTTGAATAGGTTTACCACTCTCCAACATCAATTCTTCAAACCGGTTTGCGTTGTCACCCTCTATATAGGAAGCTGCCATCGATGAGTCCGAACGCATGCTGTTAATGTTGACTCCGACATGATTTCCTTCAGTGTCTGAATTCTCGTTGAACCCATTAACGGTGTCAAATTCAACAGCGAAAATATGGTTCGAGCTATTACCATTATTTGAAGAGTTGAAAAGACCAAGGAAATGCCCCGCGGCAGCCCCGGGAAGCTGGTTGGAGGGAGCTAGGGCGAAAGCAAGGCCATAGCCTCCTTTTCCTTTTGGAGAGACTATCTGAAAGACAAAGGTTGTGCTGAAAGATGAAGCATTTGGAGATGAATTTGAACTTGTGTCAAGCATCTGTATTGGTTTGGAATAAAATGCATGCCCTACAGCATTTTGTGTTTTGTTGGTGAGCCTTAGTGAACCATTAAGCTTGATAATAGAAGCTCCATCAATTGAAAGGTTTTTTTCACTTTCATTGAATCCATTGAAGATGAACTCTACACTTTGAGCCTCAACAATCATAGAAAAGAACAAGAACAACACAAACAAACAAATCGTGGAGGCCATGGAATCTTGATAGTTAAGATCAACTTAGCAACTGGGAAACTAACTTTTGAGACAAGAATAGTGTTTAAACAAGAAGATGGAGCACGTGAGAACCCCTCAAGATGACTGGGAAGATATAAAGACTTGAAATTGGCCTATCTCAAGAACATGTGGTGTAAGCAGGCAAAGAATAAATGAAATATCAAAGTTGCCTAAACAAATTAAAAGGATATTGGAATGCATGAACAGTACACCCAAAGAAGATTATTCGTGGCATTTTTGGCTGGCTGGAAAGACTTGAAAATTCTCATGTCGTCAACCTCGAGAGCCGGCGATGGAGTGTAGTAAATTCAAAGTGATTTTGACACTTGTGAATAAGCAAAAACCTTTCAAGCAAGATTGACAACAAGAACCACACGTAAGATTGCCCAACAAGCAACTTAATTCTCTAACTCTTCCTTCTTCCTAAAAGTAAAATCATTGATTCTACTGTTTCTAGAACTACAATATTAGGGTTCCATTAAATTGCATAAAGTCTTGTAGGGAATAAATGAAGGGAGGAGGGTATGTTCCTGTTAGCACATTTGACCGCTATTGCAAATATTTTTGTCCTGTGCAATCAATGATTCCAATCTCTTTCCAATTCAATTGATAGTTTAGTTATCAGGAATCACATGCATCTCTTTCATACGCGTGATCGAGTTGATGGGATATTAATTGCTAGCTTGCACAACCCTATTCCCATCTTGGTTTCAAGAGGTTTTTGAAAATTACTTTTCAAAATTACGATACATTGTAATACTTTTGACATGATATTAATTCATTGTCAACGGTTTTGATGTTCGAATATTAAAAATTAAAAATATAATACACCGTAATCTCAAACATTTTAACAGTCTCTAATCTCTAAAAGATAGAATTAAATGAATAAAAAAAACTTTAAAAACCACAATTTACTTTTTTAAGTATAAGGAAAGGACGACACCACTTCCTATACTAAAAAAATCAAACTTAATAACACAAAGATTAGTATTTTTAGTGATTGAAATGCAGCCATCCAATAATATTTCCCGTCTCAATATTTTTTGAAGATTTTCTCTTTTATCTTTTAACATATAGGGATTAGAATGTAAAAAAATAAAATTTGAGATCAAAATATAAAATGTTAAAACAACATGGGCCAATTAATAGATAAACTAAGATTTTAGGGTGCAAATTGAAGTTTTCCTTACTAAAATCTGAATGGAGTAATTTCTATTTGTTTTGTTTAATCTCTTAATAACAAATTAATCTCCAAACAATTAATCATCTCTGAATAAAGTCCCAAGTTTTCGCATTTGGAACCTGAAAATATCCAGGTTTCTCGATTATATCCCTTCAATCATATCTCATTAACGAATTCTATCAACATATATGTTTTATGCAATAAAATAAGACTCTTGATCACTTTGACATTATTTTTCTTAAAGCTTTAGATATAAGGCTATAATTGAGAATATTGCATACTTTAAGAACTCAATTGATAAAAATTACTACTTGAGGGCTCAATGATATAGGATTGTAATTGAAGGACTAAATAGTTGTTTTCCCAAGATTTCTAACAAAAAGACAGCTGTGACATATTTTTCCATTTTGTCAAAAATAACTTCTTCCTGTGTCCAAATGCGTAGAATTCCTCTATGTGAATTATTTTATTTCAAGAATTTAAATTTTTAGATAAAATTTTAAAATATAATTTATATTATTTCATAACATATTATCTTAAATGAAAGTTTTTTTAACTTGAAATTTACATAAATTTATATTATTTTATACTTAATATTTATCAAATAAATAGAGATCGTGAGATTTAAATTTTTGACTACTTGAAAAAGCTCTGATACTATATAAAATAATTATTTTACTGAAAGACTTAAACTTTGAAATAAATTCTCATAAATTATTTATATTATTTTTTAATAGAAATTATAGCATGTAGGGAAATTTTACACGATCAAAGACACAAACAGACTGATTGATATCTACATTTATGCTCTATCAATAGAAAATGTCGATGACTGGAGTAACGAGTTTCAATGGGTTAAAGCAAATATATATATATATAACTTTTAGCAATTGTGTTAAGATTGGTTTTGATGCTCCTTAATTCATGCTGTATGGAAGGAAAGGAACGGTAGACTTGCTGAGGATATTTTGAGATGGATTGTATAAGAGTTTTTATTTTAGTTGACTAGTTTTTTGATCCGTTTTGTTTGCGGGGAGCCCTTTCCCTGTTGTTTTTGTGTGCTGTATTGGGCTCTGCCATTTTAGTTTTCTTCGATACATGCAAGATTAATTTCTTTCATAAGAAAAAAATAAATAATAAAAAGAAGACATGATAGCCATGATCACGAGAAATTTCAATCGTAGTTTTAAAACCCGGCCTAGTTTGGTCTGGGAGGTCGATCTAGAACCCGACCAACTCGGGGATGAAATTGAACAGGGTTGAAGAAAAAATAGAGAAAGAAAAAACCTAATGAGATCCGGCAAGACCTAGTTAAAAATCCAATTGCAACCCGTTAATTTTTTTTTTTACTAAAACGATGTCGTTTTGATTTTTTAAAAAATTTAACCCAAACAATCCGGTCAAAATCTAATAATCTGATTAAAACTCGATGACCTGGTTATAATCTGGAATTCAAGCCTTAGATTAAACCGAATGTGAAAACTATGATTTCAATCGAGTGACCAATAGTCCTATTCGTATTATATTGCCAAGTAATTATAATTCCTTTATGTGTTTTTTATTTCAATTAGTAACAAGTAAACAAAAGTTACTAATATAAAAACTAATAAAAAGAAAAATAAATAAATAAATAAGGGATATGGTGATAATTAAAATCATGATTAGTGAAAAGTAGTGTATAACATTTTGACTAATCTGGAAACTGTAGCTCTGCTAATTAATCATGATCAGTGATATCATAATTAAGTTGATATTCTTTAATTTGATATATTTAAAAGGTAAATAAATAAGTGACTGCTTGGATGCTAGACAGAAACTTCCTCTTCCCTGTTCAATAATCTTATCATCGTCCGCGTCATTATAAAGTCGGCGGCCTTAGCGTTGACCTTCAGGGAGCGACTTTTCAACTTTTGATAGCCCAGGAACGCGTAGTAGCGACAAAGAGGGCTGCATTTACACTGCTACGCTAGGCCCATGACACAGACGCACACTAAAATTTCAATAAAGATTTGAGTTTTTTTTTAAAATTATTTTTAAATATTTTTAAATTATTTTGATATACTAATATAAAAAATAATTTTTTAAAAAAATAATAAAAATATTATTTTAATGTATTTTTGAGTGAATTGTTTTTAAAAAAACAATCGCTACTACATTTCTAAACACACCTCATTATTATTTTTTTTTTTTTTGAAAAAGCAAGCATGAATCTTTTTTTCCTATATAGTTTATGCCATGTCATGGGATGATGAAGGGTACTGAATCCATAAAAAATAATTTATAGTGATGGGTTATAAGGGCATTAGAGCTAAGAAAGTCAGTCTAATCAAGAATGGATTACAACTTTGTTGGTAATCAATAATACTCTATCAAAATAATAAATTATATATATATATATATATATATTACATTGATATTCACAAATTAATCAAATGAATAATGAGTGAAGAAAGCTACTTAAAATGAAAAATTTGAAAAGAAACTAAAGTACATCATGACTTCCTGGCAGAGAACTTGATCAATTGAGTTCCTCTAAATTCCAAGACCATCTCATTGTAATTCTTTCCTTCAATCCTCACTGCATATGGGGCCTCTCCTTCTCTCACCATTTCTTTTGCTTCCAATAAACTCTCATTGCTTAGTCGCAACCCTTCAAGCCTAAATCCTGTCTTAAAATCACAACATTGTTCTATTTCCTCCCACTCTTGTATCCAAGCCTTAGAAGAGGTATAAGGTGCAATAAAGAGGCACTCCATAACTATTCTTGCCTCTATAAAGCAACTAGGGAACTTCCATTCGATTGATTCCAACAAGGCTTGACAATGTTCCATACAATTTTCAAAGAAAAATCCAAAACCAGGGCAGTCTTTGAATAATTCCCATGCTCCTCCATCACCAAATGTTAATAAACCTCCATTACTACGATTGCTATAGACAGAAATACTGGCTAATATTTCCTTTGCCGTCATAACGAAGTCCAATACATGCCTTCTACTCCTCTTTCTCCCTATTTGGGAAAGAGCCCACATACAATTGAAGGCTAGCCATTAATTCTCTCCTTTCTCCACATTTTCTCTTTCCCTTTATCTTTTCCTCGTCAAATCTCGTAGCTCCACCCTTTCCACTTCCAATATTAAACCAAAGAGGTTTGCACAATCATGTAGCCTCCTTTTTGTCTCCTCGAACTTTCTCAATGAAGGTACATGATGGCCAGAACCCTCGTCTTTCCACTTGATTGCTGTGATTTTTAGGGTCGTATAGTGTGGAATATGACCATAGTATTGTTGTGCTTGTAGCTCCTTTTGTTTTCGACCAAGAGCCATGATCATTGAAGACCACTGCATCCCTTCTCCCATATTAAAGTTTATTATGTGTAGAAACTCAGCATCACGAGGCTTGGCCTCAAGAATGACCGAGTTAGCTGTGAAATGAGAAATCATCCCATCGTGGAAAATCTTATAGAATGCCTCCAAAGCCCTATCAAAGTTCTTAGCAGATTCTTGTATAAGATAATCTGTTTTCTTGTCTAAGGGTTTAAATGAGTAATACAAAAGGTGCTCCTCTATCTTCCCCGTTGGACCAATTTTCTTACTAATCCTTCTCGTGATCACTTCTGCAAGTTCTGCCTCTTTGTTCTCCATAGCTTCTTTGTAAGCATTGACTATATAATGTACACTAAGTTGATTATCAATCTCCATGTCTCCTGTTGGCAAGGTTAGCGGTTGCTGGATCAAAGAAGCATCCATGGTTGATATTGATATTGCACCAGCACTCCAAATAGTGGATGGTCTAGGGCTGCATTTTTCGGTCACCTTTCCTTCACTAGAATATGGTTGAAAAGAACAACTTTCCTCGAGCCCCTTTGACAAGTACCCATTTTGGTCCGTTCAAATGAGCTCAAACTCCTCAAAATCAAGCGGTGAATATTCATTAATATTCATTAAATCAGAATCAACAGGAAAATCTACCAACTCTGTAGAATTCCTACGTGAGGAATGTAAAACATGCAGATGAAGATTCAACAGAAGAGGAGAATGAGTTCTTGAAAGAAAAATAAGAGTTGTTTTCTGACTAGATTATTTGCATGCATAGTTTATTTCCTCCACATTCTTATTACACTTTACAGATTGAATGAATGAATATATAACATAACTTTCTCTACTAACTTTAACGGTTATAACTAACTAATTAATAACATGTTAACTGTAATTATATATATATGAAGACTGCATAATAGAAATAGAATGGCTTCTAGGGTGCTGTGGGCAGTAGTGCTTTTGCAGGCTGCTGGGATTCCTCTGATTTCGTATTGTCATTCCTGTGCATGTTTATAGATTATTGTAGATTCCAATATCCCCCCTAGATTCCAATATCCCCCCTCAAGATGAGAATGGATATTTACCATTCCTATCTTGCTAAGGATAGGAGTAAGGGTGAGACAACTGAGTGGTTTTGTAAGTGCGTTTGCGAGCTGATATCTGGAAGCGATATGAATGATGTTAAGCAATCCCTCCTGTAATTTTTCGCGTATAAGATGGTAGTCAAGTTGTATATGTTTAGTGCGTTCATGATGAACCAGATTAGAGGCAATATCGGAAGTAGGTTTGCTGTCAGTATACAACATGGCAGGCTGGGAGTGTTGAATATGAAAATCGGCCAATAAATAAACCAGCCATTGAAGTTCATATGATGTAGTTGCCAAGGCTCGATATTCAGCTTTTGCTAAGGATCGACTGACAGTTGGTTGTTTCTTTGATTTCTAGGAGATGAGTGAATCTCTAAGAAACACCAAGTATCCAGTGACACTGCGCCTAGTATCAACGCAACCTCCCCAATCACTGTCAGAGTATGCTTTTAAATGGAATGTAGAATCAGCTTTGAGAAGTAAATCTTGACCTAGTGTTGCTTTAAGATAGTGAAGGACTTTTTTTGCAGCTTGCAGATGCGTTGTATGAGGGTTGGACATGAATTGGCTGAGAGTTTGGATGACATAGGATAAGTCTGGGCGTGTGATTGTGAGATAGAGAAGTCTGCCAATTAAGTGACAATAAGATGTAGGGTCGGACATAGTAGGGCTAATATCATAGGCACTGAGTTTCAGTGTGGATTCCATAAGAAAGCTGACTGGTTTAGCTCCAGAGAATCCACTATCGGTTAGGATATCTAAGGCATATTTGCGCTGACAAAGAACAATGTCTGTTTTAGATCGAGCAACCTCAATGCTTAGAAAATACTTGAGCTTTCCCAAATCTTTTATAGGGAAAGTCGTGCGAAGGAACTGTTTAACTTGGTTAATTGCTGTAAGGGTGTCAGAAGTGATGATGACATCATCAACATAGATTAATACTGCGATGAAGTTGGTGGTAGTTTTTCTGATGGAGAGGCTAGAATTTGATTTTTCTTGTAGAAATCCAAATGACAATAGAGAGGTGTAGCTTAGAGAACCATTGTTTGGAAGCTTGTTTTAGGCCATATATGCTCCTTTTGAGTTTGCAGACATGAGGATCATGAGGAGTGGAGTAACCAAGGGGCAACTGCATATATACTTCCTCATGTAACTCACCATGTAAGAAGGCATTATCTACATCAAGTTGGTGTAAATGCCAATTATTGACAGCAACAATGGTGAGAAAAACTCTAACGGTTGTCATCTTGGCCACATGGGAATAAGTGTCAAAGAAATCAATTCCCTCTTGTTGTGTGTAACCCTTAGCTACCAATCTGGCCTGTAGCGTTCAACCTTGCCATCAACTTGGAATTTGACTTTATATACCCACTTACATCCAATGACAGATTTGTTATAAGGCAGAAGTACTAAATCCCAAGTGTGGTTTTGTTCAAGAGCTATAATTTCATTAGTCATCGCTTGTTGCCAATGAGGAATAGAGCTGGCTTGTTTGTAAGTTTTTGGTTCAAAAACTAAAGAAACAGAAAAAGTTAAAGCTCGATGTTGTAAAGATAATTTGGAAGTAGATAAGAAAGAGAAGAGTGAGTATGGCGTACCAGGAATGGAGCAATTTGAAGAGCTTGGGTCTGCTGAAGTAACCTGAGCTATATTTCCATAATATTATTGTTGTAAGTAATAAGGTGGATGTTTAGTTCTTGCAGATCTTCTGAGTTGGGAAACATCATCCTGAGGTAAGGTAGGAGTTGGAGGAGCAGAAGTTTGGAAAGACAAGGTTGCTGGAAGAATAAAATGGTGTGGGGTGGACTGAGATGGTTTGCAAATGAAGGAATTAAAAAATTGAGGAAAATTAGGAAAGACAAGGGGTGTGTGAACTGTGTTTGGTATTGATAGGAATGTGGATTAATGAAAAATAACATTGTGAGATGAAAGTCTTGCATGTTGTTAAGTCAAGTAGTTTGTACCCTTTAATGTGGGGGGGATATCCTAAAAAAATGCATTTAGTGGCTTGTGGTTGAAATTTTCCTCTGTTATGTGTGAGTGTACTGGCATAACATACATAAACAACCGAATACTTTGAAGTAATTATAAGTGGGTGGTTTATTAAAAAGAAGCTGATATGGTGTTTGATGTTGTAGAATAAGTGAGGGAGTGCGGTTGATTATGTGAATTGATGTGAGGATGCAATTGGTCCAGTAAGTAAAGGGAGTTTGGATTGAAACATGAGGGATCTAGCTATATTTAGTAGATGTTGATGTTTTCTTTCAACTCTTCCATTTTGTTCGGGTGTTTGACAATGGACAAGAGTTTAATATGCCTACTTTTTATCAAGACCACGGCATCATCCATCAAATAACTTGTGTAGATGTATGCATAGACAAGGGAAAGGGCAGCCGTTTTCGTTTAGCTAAGGGGCAAATGTCACAAATGGATTTACCTGTAGAAGTTACTGAAGGATCAATTTTATTAAGAAGATGGATTCTGGAAATAGGAATGTGGCCTAAACATAAATGCCAAAGGTCAGTGGCAACAATACAAGATTTGATTAATGATCTAGGAGGTGAGCATTCTGTAGATTGGTCATAAGGTTTGTGAATATGATATAGACCAGATTCAGCTTCAGCAAGCCCAATCGTCCTCCATTTGCTTAGATTCTGTAGAAAACATTTCGTGTGAGGAAAAAACAAGCTAATAGTGTTATCAACAGTTAATCTTGAAACAGAGATAAGATTAATATTGAAAGAAGGTACATAAAGAGCATTGTTTAAAATGATATCGAGAGAGAATTTAACCGTCCCTGTAAAGGCAATAGGCACCTTTTGGCCATTTGGCAGATAAACTTGGTTTTGTATTTTAGGCAGAATAATGGACTCGAAAAGAATAGGGTTGTAGATCATGTGATCTGTTGCCCCTGTATCAAGAATCTAAGGAAAATTGTTCTGAGGTGAAGAATTTGTATGACAAGAAAATGATATACCTAATACAGATACTTGTTCCTTAGCAGTGTTATATAGCTTTGAGTTGGAAATGTTATTTGCAAGGGTGAGTAGATTCTGCATTTGTTCTTGAGAGAAAACAATGTTAGGAGGTTCTTGTTTTTGTTCTGAAGCAACAATATTATGTGCAATGGGTAGTGTTTGATAATTTCTATTTGTATGTGGCGTGTGTCGCACTCGACATCGTGGCGGCCTTAAAAATAATATTTCATGGAAAGAATGGATTTCTGGCATCCTATTCTTTGATGGTGAATGGTCTTGTTTAAGGAGTCGCCACTTAGTATTATAGTAACTAAAACCTTAACTGGTCAACAGAGATTCTATGGTACGAGACTGATTACGCAAAAGGGAAGATATTATCACCCTTTAAGCGTCCTGCCTAAGACGGGCTGCATTGCTGACTTTGTCATAAATTGCTAATGTTTTGTTGGTTTATATGACGGTGGTTTTGCGTGTAATATTCCTGACTCTTGCGTCAGTGAATATTTAACTACGGATATTTCCAACTCTGGCGTTGGTAAATATCACGTAGTTGTAAAAACAAAATAAATTTAAATCAGTTTTTTTTATTCCTGACTCTGACGTCAGTGAATAAACAAATCAAATAAATTTATTTTTTACGCATACACGTTTTTTTTTTATGTAACTAAATAAAAGTTTTTTATGTAAAATATATTTTTAAATAAAAAATATTATTTCATACAACAAAATAACACTTCTCGCATGCTATTATCATGAAGTTTCTAATGCATTGATGAAGAAATTGATAAAATTTATTTTTTTAACAAAATTGAGAATCTATGACAAAAATAAGTAAAAAATAATACACAATAAAAGATTGTATAGAGAAATTGTTGGCCTTATCATGATTGTCCTATGTAAACCATTAATTATAGAAATATAATAGTTACATGACCCGTGAGATGTCGCAAGTCAATTTGTTTCGCATAAAAAATATGAAAAAAAACTAAAATCTGAAAATGTTAGGTCTTTGTGCGAAGCTATACCCAAAAATCTTGGGTTTGGCTGTAACGCATGACCTAAGAGTAATATTTATAATATTAATAATAACATTAAACTTGCATGACCTAAGTTTAAGTGGGTTTGGCTGCAATACCAGACCCAATAGTCTTGGAAAATTATATGTAGAAAAACTGTTGCAATCCACAACGTTTTCAAGGAAAAAGCTACAAAGCTAAACTCTCAACCAGATTAATATTTACAAAATTAAACAAAGAAAATTTTGAAAAAAAATCATAAAAAAATCGAAAGGGAAAAAAACATGCATGGAAACACTATAGCAATCTATAGTGTTTCATGAGGAAATCTACAGTTTTAATTCTCAATCAGCTCAATGTTTAAAATAATAAAATCGATAAAGATAATTTTGAAAAAAATCATAACAAAAAACAATTCATGTGGGGAACACTGTAGCAATCCATGGTGTTTTTAAGAAAAAAAACCACGAAGCTAAATTCTCAACCAGCTCAATATGAAAAAAATAGAATTGGCAAAGACTATTCTGGAAAAAAAACAAAAAAATCATAAAAAAAGAAAAAAAACCATGTGGAGAAACACTGTAGCAATCTATAGTGTTTTAAAGAAAAAAACTGCAAAGCTAAATTCTCAACAGCTCGATATTTAAAAAATAAAATAAAAAAATACACAAAGAAAGAAGAAGACAATTTTGGAAAAAAAAAAGCAATAAAAAATAGAAAACAAATAGGAAAAAACATGTGGGGAAAATTAAAGCTGAATTCTCAACTAGCTCAATATTAAAAAGAAAATTCGACAAAAATAATTTTTTTAAAAAAAATATGGAGAAACACTGTAGTAAAACAAAAACAGTATGGGGAAATATTGCAACAATCCACAGTGTTTTAAAGAAAAAAAACTACGAAGCAAAATCGACAAAGATTATTTTGGAAACAAAAAGGAAGAAAAGATTCATAAAAAAAAGCCATGTAGGGAAACATTATAGTAATCCATAAGTTTTTTTTTTAAAAAAAAATAATGAAGAAAAGGAACAAAAATCTGAATGAACTAAGTTAATCCTTCAAATTAGGTTAATCCGTCAAACCTAGGATTCGCATCGTAAAAGTTTGATAACTAAATAGAAAAAAAAAACTGATGCGTTACCTATAATTAATTGGGCTAACCCGTCAAACCAGGAATCCGTGTCATGAAAGTTTGATAACGAAATAGAAAAATATTTAATATCAACAAACTAAATAAAAAATTAATTAAAAAGTAGAAAAAAAGAAGGCATCAACCTTTTCATTGTGGACTGTACTGTGCAGTCCACAGTGAAAGGCATAAAAAAAAGCTAAAGGCACCAGTCTTTTCACTGTCGACTGCATGCAATATTAAAAAATAAAAACGGAAGAAATAACTAATGAGAAAAATAAAAAAAATCTGAATTAACTAGGTTAACCCGCCAAATCAAGTTAACTCGTCAAACCTGGGATCCGTGTCATGAAAGTGTGATAACTAAATAGAAAAAAGATTTAATATTAATGAACTAAATTAAAAAAATTAATTAAAAGGGAAAAAGTAAAGAGAAAAAACACCTACAGGAAGCCAAAAACTAATGAAGAAAAAGAAAAAAAATTTGAATCAACTGGGTTAAACTAATGAAGAAAAAAATTAATATTGAGAAACTATAGAAATAAAATAAACTAAAGGCATAAGATTTTTCACTGTGGACTACACTGTGCATTCCACAGTAAAAGGCTTAAAAAGGAAAAGAAAAAGGAAAAAAAACCCAAAGGCATACGCCACGGGTTAATTTTTTTCGTATATAAAAAATATCAAAAAAGGCTAAGATTTAAGAGTGTTATGTCTTTCTGCAAAGATATACCCAAAAACCTTGGGTTTAGCTGTAACGCTTGATCCAAGAGTAATATTTATAATATTAATAATAATATTAAACTTATATAACTTAAGTTTAAGTAAGTCTGGCTGCAACACCGAACCCAAGAGCATTGGATGTGAGTTTGGCTATAAGGTCGTGTCATAAAAGTGTGATAACTAAATAGATTAATTAAAAAGAAAAGAAACCAATATGAAAAAAAACTAATGAAGAAAAAGAAAAAAAATCTGAACTAATCGGGTTAACCTTTCAAATCAGGTTAACATGTCAAACCTGAGATCCGTGTCATGAAAGTTTGATAACTAAATAGAAAAAAAAATTGACCGGTTTACCCAGAATTAACTGGGTTAACCCGTCAAACCAAGTTAACCCGTCAAGCCCGGAATACATGTCATGAAAGTCTGATAATTAAATAGAAAGAAATTTAACATTAACAAACTAAACTAAACGAAAAAAATTAATTAAAAAGAAAAAAAAATTCTGGGTTAACTTATCAAACTAGGTTAACCCATCAAACCCGAAAATCGTGTCATAAAAATTTGATAACTAAATAAAAAATTAACATTAACAAACTAAATTAAACAAAAAAAATTTATTAAAAAAAATAAAAATAAAAAAGACAGCTACAATACTTTTTAGGATATGTTACAATAAAATAAAATAGAATAATATAATATAATATAATATATTAATAATGAGAAAATGATGGGGAAAGTTAGCTTTCCCATGCCTTTTAGAATATTACTTAATTATTTTGAGAAGACTTGTAAGACATGGAATGCATGATTTAGATAGATATAAGACAGACGGCATTTTAGACTAAAAGTATAAAATAGTTATGTTTGGAAATATGGTTGAATTTATATTTTAAAAAAATTTAATTTTTTTATTAAAAATTAAATTTTTTTATATTTTTGAATTGTTTTTAATGTGCTGATTTTAAAAATAATTTTTAAAAAATAAAAAAAATATTATTTTAATATATTTTTAAATAAAAAATACTTTAAATCATAATCTCAACTGTACTCCTAAACAGTACTCCTAAACAAAATCTTATTGAAATCTATGCATGCATGTATATAAAAAGCACCTCCACAATTTGTTCTTACCTAATGTATTAATTCCAAAGCATATGATTTTGACAGAATCTTAAAATAGTTTTTGTTTGTTGATTCATTCAATTAAAATTAAAATATTTACTGAAGTTTTTTATATTCAATTGAGAAGGTCGTTCCTTTTTAACAATCTTTTCATTTTTATCCTTAACTAAATTTTTATAGTACTAGCGTGTCTTTGTATTGTAGTATAGGATATGATTAATTTTTTTTTTAATTTTTTTCTATTAAAAGATCAAAATTATTGAAATACATTTTAAAAAGTATTAATTTAATATTTTTTTAAGATAAATATATTCTTAAAAAAAAATTCAAATTTTAATCACGGGAGCATCCCGTGTAAACAATATTCTCTTTGTTTTTTTCCCCTCCCCTTACAGGACGAGCAATCAAATAAACCAAGATGAGAAATCAGGGAAACTGGGACTATGATAGACTGGGAATGTAGAGAGAAGAAATCACTATGTTGTATTCAACATTATGCCCATACACCGAAAGAGTAGCTAATTATGATAGCGGTGACAGTTCAAATTACTTTTCATTTAGAAATGTATTAAAATAATTTTTTTTGTTTTTACAAGTAATTTTTGATATCAGCATATCAAAACGATTTTAAAACATTAAAAATTTAATTTTTAATAAAAAATTAAATTTAAAATTTTTAAAAATACAATCAACAACACGTTGTCAAATACACCGAAAGAGTAGCTAGTGCACACATATCAGACGCGTTAAATAATGTGCACTCCATGATTAGAATGCAAAGGAAAAGGGAAAACATTATCAGCATGCAGAATACACAAACATGAAGCTTTAGGTATGTGTTTGATTTGAGACCCTCAAATTGTATAATCACTTATTAAAAGACTTAGTGCTACACATGTCTTGTCTATCTCCATTATTTTCTAGGATAATTTAGGTATGAATTTATTCTTTTGAAATAGAAGTTCATGGAGACACATGTCTTGTCTATCTCCATTATTTTCCTCTCTTGTATACAAAAACGTTTACCTAATCTAAGAATTATGCTACACACCTCGAAGTAATCAATATTTCATTAAAAAAAGTAATGAATTAGTTTCTAGGAGTGTTCGTTTTGTGGATTAGTTTGATGATTAATTTTAGCTCGAAAAAAGTAATGAATATTTCATTAGAAAAAGGGGTTGGGATAAGGTAAAATATTTATGGTTATTGAATATCTATTAGGTGATTTTGGGCGTTGAGAAGCGTTCTAGAAGTGCAGAAATTGTATGCAACAACTTACATTCCAGTCCCTCTCCTCTTGAAAAAGACATAGTCTTGTACACTAC
>Ga0325414_1003979_pt1 | contig 15427 bp, 9 predicted proteins | sample PopdelMetagenome_8_FD_206183 | JGI IMG/M metagenome (GOLD analysis project Ga0325414, IMG submission 206183) | Populus deltoides microbial communities from Bellville, Georgia, United States - Leaf-PdKOR-R3 | ecosystem: Host-associated > Plants > Phyllosphere > Phylloplane/Leaf | place: USA...
TAATATAAAAAATATTATTATTTGTGGTACAAAAATTATTATTTTTATTATTATTGAAAGTATTAATACTAAAAAATACTATTATTTGTGGCCCCAGCGCATAGGCAGAGCAGCCAAAGCGCCAAGTCTCGTCACGTGGCGCACAGGTCTGGCTGTGCGTCCTGGACAAGGCAACCCAAGCGCCAGGTGTCCCCATGTGAAGGCACGGGCTTGGCTCACGCCCAAAGCAAGGGCAAGCCAGCCTTAGAACCACGTACGCGGCGCTCGGACCTAACCCGGCACAAGGACAAGCAGGCCAAGCGCCAGGTGTCGTTATGTAGGGGCTCGGGCCTGGCTAACACCCAGGGTAGCCCCACCAAAACTTGAAGTGACCATTTTCTTCACAACTATTCATTCAATGACAAATATATCACAGTAAAAAGACAACCTCATCCTTTTTTTTTGTTGCACTTACAACTCTTTATGCAAGGGCCGGATTCTTATTATACTACTTCAATCTATAGTATATTGAATCTAGATAAACAATAAGAGGGCTGTAAGCTATTTTAGTATATTATATAACGGTACAAGCTACCACTAGTTGAAACTGTCTCAAAATCATTCACAGCCTGATGCCCCAGAGGGCTTGAAGAGAACACGCCAATAATTCGTCCATTGATTTTATTGGAGATTAGCGAGGAAGGATCTTGGAAATACATTATTAATAAATTTAGGAGTCGGACACTAATATACTGTTATTAAACATAAACCCCAATGAGATTTTTACATCTATTCTCTATTTATTTGATTCTAGAACACATTTCTTAAATCATAACACGAGATATTGATTTAATTGACCAGATTGATTAGTGTATGTTAATTGTGTGTTTCTGATAATTTTTGTAGTTATGGTTTAAAAAAATTAAATTTAAAAATATATTTTTAATTGTGGTTAAGAAGCAGATTTTAAAAAAAATATATGTTTAATTAAAATTAATGCAATATGAATTTTTTTTGTGTAAAATAATTGAAAAGCAGGTTTTCATAAATAAAAAATATATTATTTTAATTTTTATAAAATTAAAATTTAAAACTCAGTAAAAAAACAAAAAATACCTGATTAACCAAAAAAGCAGAAATATTTACCCTGAGGTGAAAATTGTTTTCCACGGATGCAATTCAATGGTCGGTTTTCAATTTTATTTATTTTTATTTTGATAAAAATAAAGAACACTGAACAGATTTTACCGTGGCTTTTCTGTATTTTTCATCATGGAAGAGGAAGAATTATCCAACTTATGTCAATATGCACGTAATTCTTTACCACACTATGTAATTCTTTTTGAAAAATAACATGAACCCCATTTTAGCTCGTAAACACCACCATCGTTTTTTCTTCAAAGCTGTTGAGTGTTGACAAACACAAAATCTCTCGATCTCTGCAAATTCAACAGAATATTCCCATTAATGCTCCCTTTGAATCCAATCCATTGTCACGATAGATATCACATCACCACTTTTCATGGTTTTGTCGAGTAATTCTACGATAAGATACTTAATTATCAACCATATACTGATATAAAAAAAAACAAAAGTAGTAGTGGATCTAGCTAGAGAATTCCCACCATCACACATCACATCATCTGATCTTGAAGCCGCAGGAAGAAGGGTGCTTTATGAATTACGAGACTCTACCAGCAGCTCCTCTAAAACTTCATAAATACCTGAAGAATAACATGAACCCCATCTCCATTTATCCAGCCTTCTATCCTCTCGTTGCGTTACAGTCTTCTTCTATTTATACGTACACGATAAGAATCCATCTCCATTATACCTGATAAGAATCCTACATAATCTACCGATTAATCAAATAAAATGGTGACGTTAAGAATCTGATCGATCCAAAAAGCTGCTATCAGATGAAGTATTTATTATGTTTGACAACATATGATGTACGTAGTTGAAGCGTGTCAACTTGGAAAAGCTTTCCTTGCTGCAGCTTCTAAAACCAGAAGAGGTAGCAACACATGGAGCTTACTATTCCATTTGTATTGTATATCAAGAGTGATTGTAACTTGAAATTGTTCTTTAAAATACGTTTAGATTAAAAAAAAACACTAAATTGATGTATTTTAAAGGGATTTTTTAATGAATTTGATACGCATGAAAATTATAAATAAATTTCCTTCAAAAATATTAATGTGACATATTTTTTAAAAAAAAAACATCACAGAAAACAAATAAGAACTACCTATCAAAACACACACGCACACTTGCATATATTCATGTTTACAACTTCTAGCTGGTGACATATATTCATGTTTACAACTTCTAGCTGGTGATCTTAATTAATGTCGAAGTGGGAATATGGTCAACCCCCTCCACTATAACATTTAACAGTTTTACCAACGGTTTTTTTCTTTTGACATGAGATTATTATTCTATCGGTAAAAATTTTACCGACTAATTCACCGATAGAATACGTTCGTCGGAATAACATTAATCGATAATTCCATCATCTGTCATTAATTATATCGGTAAAAAAAAAACTTATGGTTTTACATATGGAAAATGCATGCTAAAAAAAATTATGCTTCATTCCATCGATATTTTCCTTGGAAAAATTGTCATATAACCTAAAAAAATATCATATGTAATTCCGTCGGTGATTATTTAAAAATATTTTTTTAAAATCTATTTAACAAAACTAGAAAATAATTAAATTAATATAAATCAACACTCCATAATACTTAGAATTGAGTTGCTTGGAAAAAAGAAGAAGAAAAACAACTCAAAAAATTTGCAACAAAAAAATAACACAAAAAAATAAAACAACAACAACATTGATCTCATATGCAAAAAAAAATATCCTATAGCAACATTCATATAATTATTAAGAACAAAAAAATTTAAAAATAAAATAAAATAACAAATATAATGAAAAAAACACAGAAAAGAGAAAAAAGAAAAATCTTACCTTAATGTGTAGTTGCGAGTGAAGCTGAGAAGAGAAAAATAAATAAATTCATAAAGTATGTTAATTAAACAAAATCTGAAAAGAGAAAAGAAAAAAAAAAGAAGAAGACAAATGAGAGTGGAGGAGAAGAGGAGTTGAGGAGAGAAGAGAGGAGAAAGAAAGAAGGAAATAGATGTTGATGTTTTTTACTTAAGGGTAAGAAGAAGAAGAAAGGGAAGAAGAAGATCAGGCTCATCTATTATGAAATGAGGGATTCTATTTGTTGAGGTATTTTACCGATGGATAATTAAATATCAATATTTCTAACCGTTTCGTCGATGATTCCATCTGTAATATTTAATTTAAATTTTTAATTTAATCAAAAATTTTCAGAAACCGCCAAATATCACCAACGACTTTTCAATATGTTGTTGATTTCGTCTATAATATTTAATTTAAATTTTCAATTTACTCGAAAATTTTCAGAAACCCATCAAATAACACCGATGACTTTTCAATCCGTTGGTGATTTTATCTGTAAAGAATAATAATTAATAATGCAATTAAAAAGTAGATAGTTCTAGTGCTCTCTGAAAAATTCTCTTTTTAATTGACATGATAATTAATGTTAAGGAGAAGTGAACACTTTATCAATGATTTTACCGACGGATTTTACCGACATGATTAATTCTGTTGGTATAAATAATATGTCATTGTATTTTTTTAATTTTTTTCATTATAATTCTCTTAATATATATTAAAAAAATATTTTAATCAATAAAATTTATTATAATTTACCGATAAAAATATTTGTTCAATATTTCCGTTAACGGATATACCTCTCTGTATGTGAAAGAGGACAAAAAAGAAAAGCACAGGTTCATGTAAGAAATGGTAATAATGCAAACGAAATGATGTCACAAAGTCCATCCAGTAAGGAAAGCACTCAACTCATGAAGCCATTATTTCCTTGTCGAAGGGGAGCGGGTGAAGATATATAGTGACGGACGTAGATATCTTCCACAATTAATATATGATTAAGGGGAGTGCAATTTGCATGCTGGACAAATTATGATGTAATTAAGTCTATTCATGAACTGTTTTTAGTATATCATTTTCCTTGAAATTGAAGATTATATACTGCCTAAAATGCTGTTTAAATCAACGTGTACACTTTGTATTGTGTGTTGCTTGTATCATTGATGATGCTTCCAATTTTCATGGATGGAAAAGGGTGCTGCAAGCAATTCAGGAACAAGAAACTACAAGCAAGAACCATGTTTCTCGATCAAATGCCACGAAAGTGAAACCCCTGCACAGCATCAACCAGCGCTTGTAAATCCATCTCCAACAGCACATGGTTAAGGCCTTAGTTTCTTATTTCATGGCTGAGCAACACCTGCATGCCTTGAGGACATCTGCATATTGATTAAAATTAACCAGGACCAGGGCATTTTTTTGCTTTATTACAAAGGATGGTGATGGGTGTCAGGAGAGTTGAAAAGTATGCCGCAAAGAAGGCCTTAAAGGGAGACTTCCACATCCATCTTAAAGTGAATAAAGCTCCACCATCGAATAATTATTACTAGCAGAAACTTTATCAGAGGTAGGGAAGAGAAAGGGATAGAAAAATCCCTCATCATCAGAGAAAAGCTTTCACGACAAATTTCTTAGACAAACTACACGGGGGAATGTTTTGATATGCTTGTTACTGGGAAACCTCAAAAATGCTCCCCAGCTATATTTGCAATACCAATTTTACCGCCAAACAAACTTTTATATCTATTTTATCCCTTAATTCAGTATTCTTTCCATATTTGATCATAGATTCCATTCAATTTGTGCAATTTGTTTTCGCTCAAAAAATGATGTTTAGCAGGGGACTTAATGAATTTTTGTCAAGAAATTTCAACAAGAAGATGCTTCTGGAGAAATCATTTAAAAAAAAACAAGATTGGTATAAAAAATTGACTGAAGGTAAATAGTTACTAATGAATTAGTTAAAAGGCATTTTCGAGATTCTTATTTTTTTGGTTCGGACGACTCAAGTTGCAACTTGCAATCCCAGAAAAAATACCTAGTGGAAAGTGCCAGCAGGCCACATAATAGAGAGCGAGAATGGTTTCAGAAACTGGATTTAAATTCCAATGGCAAGTCATTACCATGACAAATTTTCAGAAATGTTGCCTTACATTAAATGCTTCTTGTTAGTAGAAACTTGTTGGTAGAAAGGTATGTGGAGCATACAGCGGTAGGAGATTTCATTTTCACCGTTACTTCAAGACATGCGAAGCCCCTTCCCTCTTTCTCTTTTAACACGATACAAGCAAATTAGACTGGCAGGACAGTTGCAGGCAAGGGATCAATGTAATGACAAACTATTCACTCTTCCACAGTGAGGTCTGCAGATAGCAATCAGGATTAAATATCTGGAAGAGCTATCATCAGGAGCTGTAAAGTAAGGCACGAATGATCATAAAAAAGGAGAAAGATGATAGGAGAACAGCAAAAAAAAAAAAAAAACTTAATTCTCAAGTCCATAAAAACAAAAAAGATCTTACAAACGCTCTGTTAAATTCACAGATAAAATTTTAGGCAGGTCAACTAATAGCCCGTAGCGCAATTTAAACACTTTCATTTGAAATTAATTGAGACCATTATGGAACTGCTGCACCTTCACCTTGATTGTTAAGAGTCGGTCTTACTTCCAGCGAACACACAAGGCAAAAGAACGAGCTTTCATTGAAGGGAGAGACCTCAAACAAATCGCATGCAGCTTGCAACGTGTCAAGGTTTGTGGAGTTTGAAGCCAAAAACTCTTGGGACGTAACTCTGTGTTGCCTTCTGTGGCTTTAGGTGACCATATGTCATCAAAAATAGGTGAGGAAATGTTGTTCCAAAATAAGCTCCATCAATGTCTAGGCAATGTCAAAGAAATTTTGTATAGAAACAAAGCAGAGTGTATCTTTAAACATGTAGATACTGACATAAAGCCATAAAAACTATGCAATGCAAAATTGAGCTCATAGTTGAACCTAACGGGCCAGGTATCTAATATCACAAGCATAATGTAGTCCGGCACACAGCCTACATGTTTAGTCCAAAAGTTAAAGTTATGCAGAATCATAAGAATGATGCTCTGATGTCAAACTTTAATTTGGTCTAAAGAAATGGGAACTTTCATGTCAGTATAAAAATATGACCAGATGAAGTAAAATCTTTAAAGATATAGCAAAAAGTATCAGCAGATTCCAATTATATGCAATGATATCAAGTAGCCAATGATTCATGTTATAGAAGGATACTGCCTTGATACTTGGATCGAGGGTAATAGATGTCTTCACATTTTGGACAGTAGATTTTGACAGTACTTGAACGAGGAATGTCTGATTGACCAACTGGGAAGCAGGGCTGTCCACAGCAATAAACTCGTGGGCATCTCCCAAAGTCATAGTTTTTGTACTTCTCCAACTGTAGAAGTTTCCAAAACAACATTTAATAACCAATTAAATAAGACAAGATGACAACAGATAAAGGAAGGAAACAACAGAAGCAGCAGTAAAAAATATTACCATGGCAGACATCCCCTTGCTAGTAAGTATGTAACGCACATGAATAAGACCGTAAAGCATCTCTGCTGCAGATTCCACCAACTCATTCTGTTCTTCAGTGAACATATCACCTGAGAATGTGCAAATGCAAAGAAACTTAACATCAGCATACAATACACGATAAGATGCAAAGGGTCCACACTGAAGTAATGGATTTGTTAATGTGAGAAAACTTAACCAAGCTAAGAACCCCTACTTCTTTTCTATTTCTTGGATATCAGAAAATATGACCACCTAAAGAGGACTTCTCAGGCTAGGACTCTTTAAATTATTCAATCACTTGTTTGAACACCAGGCACGCATAATCCAAGGACAAAGAACAGTCACAAAATAGTATATGTTAAGAGAACTACCCAGATGATGAAGAATCATTCATATGGGAAAAGTTAAGCATACACAAGAAGAAAATCTTTCTTTGCAAGAAAAATTCACTCTTTTAAGTTTTCATTCCTTCATCTGGAGTTTTAATAAAACATATTTTCGAACTCAGTGTCATAATGTGCAGAAAAAAGACATGTCCAATATAAATTAAACATTAATCAGACATTGGTTTCAAAAGAATACAAAAAGCAGCTGCCCATGCTTAGATTCTGCATTTGTATCTCATGCTCGTAGATTATGGACGCAGGCCATGTGAAAGTTCAACTTAAAAGATTACCAAGCAACAGAGAACACATAGCAAATGAATTGGATTCTAGGTAGAAAGGTTGAAGGGAAAAACCAAACTTTCCAAAAGTTCAGTTTGAATTTTCAACAAATAAACATAAATTACATACAAGCCGTAGTCCTATTTACAACAGGGAATCCCTTACCATGAGAAGATTCAACATCCAATATAAGATCAAGTGCATAATCATAGTATGGAACTTGACTGCTCAGTCCACAAAGATTAAAATCATCCTGAATGTACTCATCATCAACTTCACAGAAAAATTCATTTCCTCGCAAATTGCAAAACCACGAGATCCAAGATGTGTCATCTCCATCAGAACCACTAACATCCGACTCCTCACTGTCTGTCTCAGATTCCTCTGCAGTTCATCAAAATAAGGGCCTCATAGCAGATCATTGTTAATACCTTACATAAATAATTAAGTGCATAGAGGGAAGAGAGAATAAAGCAAGTCCAAGGGCCTCAATCAGCCAAATTAACATAGAATATAAGTAGCCAAACCATCTTAAGGAATCCAAATGCAATAGATTTAAACATCATTTTCTCCTACCACTGCAATTCCACACATGAAGAGTGTAGAAAAAAGAAGAGCACTTAAATGGTTACCCATTATTCTTAGTTGTAAAGGACTCTCTATATACCATCCCATGCAACACTTAAATAATACATTAGTAGTAACAGAATAAATACCAAACCCAGATCCATTTGTCACTAAAATGTAACTTATACGGTATAAATACAACGAGCAAGAAAATGCCAAAGTTAACGTATTGATTAGATTGAATAATGCTCGTAGCCAGTTGCTTTCACCGAGGCATAAGTCAAAATGTAGTTAAACTCCTCACACTCAGACAACAATATTCACATTAGATGAATGCAAGCACGGCAGAGAGCGAAAATAAAAAAAAAGTAAGTAGTATATCACCCCTTAATCATAACCATACCTTATCCACTTAAAAACACACATACAACAGCTCAACTTACTAAATCAAACAAAATCATCACCGTTGCTCCACAAACCAAGATCCCATGCACCAAATAAGCTCAAAAACAAATCAACATAAAACATAAACCCCAAAAATTAAAAGAAAAAAAATCACTCTAGCTAAAAGACCAGCATACACACGAGCCACATTGCTCCGAAGAGAACAGCTAAAAACCAAACTTCAAAAAAAAATTAACTGTCCAGAGAAACTCAGATGCCATAACACACATTCACCTCCAAATAATTGTCCACAGCTCCCACAGAACACAAAATCCCTAAAAATAGGGACAGTTAATCAATCCCAGAAGACACAAAAAAAAAAAGATAAACAAAAGCAGCAAAAAACCAGATCCCAGACGCACAAAAACAATTAAAAATAATCAAGTTGAGCATAAAGAACCAAGAGAAAGCACTAGTACCATCAGAGCATTTGTTTTTGGAAAGCGAAGCAGAGCGAGAATCAGCACGATGATGATCGAGCTGCTGCTGATGATGCTGTAATGATTTACCGGTAGAAGTAGAAGGAACAGATAATCTCTCCTTATCCTTACTACTATTATTCAATCCTCTCGAAGTTGAAGGAGAAGACTTCTCTAGATGCTTGTCTAGCGCATCATTTATACGCTTTCGATCAAGCGGTCCTCCTACAATATCCGATCTTGATGACCCGCCACCAAACCCGCCTCGATCTTTGTACATGATTCTTCTCGCTATCAGTTTCAAAACCCCAAAGTTTTGATCTTTTTTGGCAAAGTTTCAAGCTTTGAGGGATAACATGGTGGAAAAAAAACCCTAGATTAATGGAGAATTATGGGTTCGGAAGTATTTGACAATTTAAAGATGAATTTGAGAAATTAGGGTTGGATTGAAGAGAAGGGTGTGGACGGAGAGAGCTAGGGTTAATTTTTTTGGTGGGGAGAAAGGAAGGAGATTTACGCGAGAGCGCTTTCTCTCTATGGGCTCTCTTTCTCTCTTCGTTTTTTCTTGTCATTCCATTCTTTTTGAAGATTTGTTTTTTTCTTTGAGATTTTTTTATCCTATTCTTATTGTTCTTTCTTTTGTTGGGCTTAAAGGATACAAAGGGAAGAACACTAGATCTAGCCCATCAGTTTGTGATAATAGTTTCTGCAATGAGAAAATCGAGCCCAGTGTAGGAATTTGAGGTGCTTGCTCAGGTGTTAGGTTGCATGTTTTGGTTTTGGGTTATAATCTAGAAAGAGATTGAGATGCATCACTTCGGTATAAACTAAGTGTTCAAAACTAAATTGAGAGAGGTTTGTTTTCATGTACGAAAAAATAGTGCAAAGATGAATTAATAATATTCAATTCAATGCTTGTTATGAAAGAAATTTAAAGGAGTTGATTGTACAATGCAGTAAGTCTACAAATCTCATGAATATTATGAATCAATGTTATAAAAAGTGGTTTAGTTTTAATTCTTAATCAAAATTAATTTCTTTTAGTGCAACAAAAAAAACTATCAAGGTTATAAACAAACATTGTTATTACATCTTGCTTAATAGGTCAATCTTAAAACTTTTTGATCCGACTCTTTATTTAATCCAATTTTAAAACTAAACTGTGTGGAAATTACTCTGATGTAAGGATGAAATTAACATAAAAAAAGGTCTAAACCTGACTCTTTGCTTAGCCTTAATTTAAAAATAAATCATGTGAGAGTTACTCTGACATGATATAATTATCATGGTTAATCCAAAGATAACCCAAATGATTATTAAAAAAAATTAAGAATGAAATTGAAAAAAAAAAGATGAAATTGAAAGAAAATAAGGAGGGAATTAAAAAAAAAGAGTAAAAGGGTTGAATTGATAAAAAAAATCTCTATAAAATCTCGGTATATTTAAGGGGAAAAAAAAAGAATCTGAGGGTAATGTTCTTTTCCAATAAGAAACAAACAAAGAAATGCATATAGATTTTAGGACATGTTCATAATAGGTAAGTGCAAGGCTATATACTTTGCTGGACACGAAGCCACTACTATCACAGCTTCATGGTGCCTAGTGTTATTAGCTACTCACCAAGAATGACAAGCTCGTGCTCTTATAGAGATGATTCAAATCACCTTCCAGATGCTGACAGGCTTTGAAACATCAAAACTGTAAGTGTTGCTAACTACATGCAGGGAAATTCAACCAAGTCTTTGTCTGAATTTCTAATCTTGACTTTCAACAATTTAGAAGCAGCTTATTATGGTAATCCAAGAGACAATACGCCTATACCCGCCTGTGGTGTTTGTGACCAGATATGTATTCTGTCACATTTAGATATCGTGGTGACTGATTAAAAATTCATCTTGATATAAAAAATAAATATCTGGCTTTCTGTTCTTTTTGGTGGAAAAGGTTTTGTTGAAGTATTCGTCACCTAATATTATAGTCCCTAGAAATCCTAACTGGTTAATAGAGATTCTATGGTATGGAACTGGTTACGCAAAAGGAAAGATGTTATCACTCATTAAGTGTCCTGTCTAAAACAAGCTGCATTGCTGGTTTTGTCTAAAATGGCTAAGAAATTTGTTCTCTTTTTCCTTTTTTATTCTTCATTTCATGTTCCTAATTCTGGCGTCAATGAACAATTCTTACGAGTATTTTTAACTATAGTGTTGGTAAATATCACACAAATCCAAAAAAATATGATACTCCTGACTCTGGCGTTAATGAATATTTTCGCAAAAAATGAATTTGACTAATAAATTTTCTATATCATTTTTTCTTGTTTATCCTTTATTATTATTTGCCCTTTTTAGATGAAAAAAAAACATTGAACGATATATTTGTATTTAATAATAATAGGCCACATATTAAGTACACGGCTAAAAAAATACAAAACGTGAAGGAAAAAAAAATCAAAATGTGAAGGGCCATAAATAAATCAACAAAGATCCCTAAATATTTTTGAAATTTTCTAATATCAAAAAAGGACTCGTTTGACCAAATGTAAAACTAAAATAGACATAAAAATTATGATCAAGGCATAAGAATGCGTTTTGCCAAACACACCCTTGATAAATATAATTTGGGCTGGCTTGGCCTAAAGCTCAGATCCAGCCCACTCTCTTTACTTTTTTTTCTTTTTGGGGGTTGGGCTAGCTGGGCTGGACCCAGCTGACCGGGTCCGGTTACTGGTTCAAACCAGTAACCGGCCCAGGAAGCAGGCACGCGTGAGTTGATTCACACGAGTGCACTGCACAGTGCGAAGGTAATTAATTACCTTCGCACTGTTCTGAAGAGCTCAAATTTAAAACAGAGTAAGAGAAGAAAGCCTTACCTGGCGAAGACGAAGGTAATGGTCCTAGCACCAGCCGGAGAATGTTCTCTTCTTCCTCCTCCTTTCAGTCCCTCCTCCCTCTGCTCTAGTATGTTTCTTTTGTGTTATGGGTTCTCTCCACCGTTTTTGGGTTTTTTTCTTTTCCTCGATTTTTTTCTCTGTTTTTCTCTCCTTGCTTTCTCGCCTCTGTTCGTTTTCTCTCTTCTTTTTCTGCTGCTTTTCCTCTCCGTTTCCCTCCCCTCTTCTGGCTTCTCCTTTCCCCTTTTTATAGAGCCAGACCTTGAGAGGGATTCTTATCCTTATCTTCTCTGGGATCGTCATCCTGTGTAGAGTGAATCGGCTCGGTGTTTGGATGGAACGGAAACACCAACAGTCCTGCCATTGTTGGACTGTTGGTGGTGCTTATCCTTGCGTCAGGGGAGAATTATGAGGGTGAGGGGGGCCAAAACAAACCCTACGGGTTCCGTGGGTAGCTAATGCAACCTTGAATTAGCTTGTGTGCGGCGATTTTTTTCTTTGCAGGGGGTGTTATCTGTTCCCAAAGGAAGAAGACAGTGAACAGCAATGACGAACGGCGTCGTTTTGGAATGGAAATGGCCATTTCTCAATTTGGTCCTCCAAGTTCCAACATTTTTTAAGCGGGCCCCTGGACAGAATTTCGGCGCATTTTACAAAAAGGTCCCTGGACCTTAACCACTTGTAATTTTATCCTTAATTAACTCGGAAATTTAATATTTATTCAATTATACCCCTAATTTCATTAATTAAACTAATTTCAAACTTAATTAAATCTTCAAACTTATCCATTATTCAATCAAACTCCCGATACCATTAATTGAACCCAGTTAAAGTTTAATTGAAACTCCATACCAGCTAAAAAGGCGTTATATGATCTCAAGAAAGTGTAAAGTGTTTCACATGACTCTTGGTATATTTGTAAACTCAAGAAAGCGTTATATGGTTTTAAACAAACATCTCGTGCTTGGTTTGAGAAATTTTCTGTTGTGATCTCATCTCCTGGATTTGTTTCTAATAATCATGATTCTGCTATTTTTATTAAGAGCACTAATATAGGTTGTATCATTTTATCCTTATACGTTGATGATATGATTATTATTGGTGATGACATTGATGGTATCTCAGTTTTGAAGACAGAGTTGACTAGCCAGTTTGAAATGAAGGATTTGGGTTCTCTTTGATATTTCCTGGGTATTGAGGTAGCTTACTCACCTAGAGATTACATTCATTTTCAAACGAAATATGTTGCAGATATTCTTGAGCGGGCTAGACTTACTGATAACAAGATTATAGACACTCTCATTGAAGTTAACGCAAGGTATTCTTCTTCTGATGGTTTGCCTTTGACAGATCCTACTTTATATTGTATTTTTTTTAGGAGCTTGGTATATCTTACCATTACTCATCCAGATATTGCACATGTTGTTCATATTGTTAGTCAGTTTGTTGCTTCTCCTACTACTATTTACTGGACAACTGTTTTTCGTAATTTACGATATTTTTGGGGTACAGTCTTTCAGAGCCTCTTACTTTCATCCATCTCTTTCTTGGAGCTGCGTGCATGCTCTGATGTTGATCATTGCAGTGATCCCACTAAGGATATGTTTAAAATAATTATTTTTATATATTTTGAGATGAACAATTAAAAAAATTAGAAATTATTAAAAATATATAAATTTAATGATTTTTTTAAAAATAAATTAATTTTTAAACATTATTAAAAACAAAATACCAAATAAACACCAAGTCCCTTGTTACAAGACGCTCTCGTATCATTTTAGTCGAACACAAATTTAATCCCTTTCTCGGAATTTTATTTTATAATTTGAGGGGTCAATTTGGTAGAGACATGAAAAATCTCTCTGTCTACAGCCTTTAATTATCAAGTTAAACCACTACTGTCGCGTGGACCCGCCACATCAACCCGGTAATCATGCACAAATGATTTGACTTTTAAGCTTTCTTCCATCATCGAAGTTCTATATATAGTTGTTTTGCATAAAATACAGGAGAAACATTGCTTTATGCAAACGATTAGCGATTAGGGTGTAAATATTATCAAATTTATTCTAAACCTAGCTCAAGTTATATATTTTTATTATATAAATATATATAGAATATTTATATTTTTAATTCAAATTAATATATACACATATCAATACTGATATAATACACACAAATATATATATATATATATATAATTTTACTATTTAATATATATGTATATGCTTCAAATATATATTACTATTTTATTTTTTTTATTAAATAATATATAATAGTAGTAAAATGGATAGTATATACATACACACTTGAAACCTAATGAATAGAATATAAATATTTAAATTTTTTACTTTGAATATTATATTATTGAGCTTGTTTGGGGTGGTGATTGCGGCCGTAGTTCAAAGTAATTTTTGTTTAGAAATACACTAAAATAATATTTTGTTTATTTTTAAAAAATTAATTTTTATATCAACACATTAAAATATAAAAAAATATTTTTCATAAAAAATTAAAATTTTTAAAATCACGGAACGAGCACCAAGTGCGAATATAAAAAACCTTGGCCTGTAGAAATTCATTTTCATCCCTGCATAAAACTTCCCTGGTTCAATGCTGCACGGTGACCGAGGGAAGTGGGGTGGAAATGATCCCAGGACCTCGTCTTTAACAATAGCCACCCTCCCCCCGTAATGATTATGGTGTTTTTGTTAGAAAACCAACAAGACGCTAGACTTTCCGGACCGCTTGTTGTAAAAGGACTTTACATTAAGGTTGTCGGCTTTGTTCTGTTATGTTTTAGAATGGCAAGTGTATTTTATTTTAGTTTAAAAAACAGAATAAACTAATAAATTTTATTTTTATTTAGAATCTTTGCTTGTTTTTGTAAATTCTGTCTAATTTCTGACTGGAATGTTTTAGTTGCGTTTGAGTCAATTATTGTTTTGTTTTTGCTTTATTTTTTAAAAAAATATTATATAATTTTTATGATATCAATCTCATTTTTTAATCCGATCATTGGATTTATATCTATCATTATTTTTTGTTTTCCTATAGATTGAATATTTTATAATTTTAAAATTCAATAATAGATTTAATAAGAATTGAATTTCATGATTTATTTATTTATTTTTTTGAGCTATTATAGTTTCATGATCCAGTTACGGATTTGAAAGGTTAATTCAGATCCATCAAATATATTATCATCTTAATATTTTTAAAAAAATATATTATCTTGAACTTTTTCGAGTCAAATTAGATTTTTATTAGTTGTCTAGGTTTTTTTAGACTTATTAAATTGATCGGATCATATCGGTTCAATTTCTATTTTCATACCTATATGTGGAATTTGAATTGAATAAATTTATCTATAAATTTAAATTTAAATTATGTTTGTTTTATATATATATATATATATTACAGAAATGGCACGCTAAACCCTTGAAATCCAAAATATATTTTTCCAATTAAAAAATCAAAACGCCAATAGCTTGCTTTATACATGTTTCTTGACTTTAATTTAGAGTTTATTATTGTTTAGTTGTAAGGCTATATCAAATAAATATTTACATGTAAGACAAAAACAAACACCGTAAAGTGGTTATAAAATCTTCATTAAACTCTCTTTTTTATCTCACAGAAAAAAAAATGATTTATTAAAAAATAAACAATTGCCGGTGGGTCTCCTGAACTCAATTATAATGAACCAGGAACCAAAGCTAATATAAAAAACTCATCTACGCAACTTCAAGTTCTTAGCGAGTTTAAGAGACAGCCTAGCTAGCCACCACAGAAGGTCCGTGCTGGTATTTTAAATATACATAACCAAATTCTTTGCAGGTACGCTTCAGCTGTAAAGAATTATTTCAATCTAATTCTCTCTGGTAAAAGCTTGTATAGATGTATTTTATTTTATA
>Ga0325414_1003980_pt1 | contig 15424 bp, 9 predicted proteins | sample PopdelMetagenome_8_FD_206183 | JGI IMG/M metagenome (GOLD analysis project Ga0325414, IMG submission 206183) | Populus deltoides microbial communities from Bellville, Georgia, United States - Leaf-PdKOR-R3 | ecosystem: Host-associated > Plants > Phyllosphere > Phylloplane/Leaf | place: USA...
CCAATAAATCTCGAACCATTAGTGTCTCCTGCCGTAGAATTATTGGTGTTTGAATGTCCCTGCAGTTGTCCAAGCTCAACCAAGCATCAGGCCATACATTGACTTTAGTCCCCATACCAATACGCCATCGTGTTCATCTCCTGACAATTTCAAGAAGTCCCCTCGCGGAGAAGTTTTTAGCTTTGAGAATCTTGTTTACGCTACTAACTTCATTTCCTGCATTGCTTCATGTAATGTATAGTTTCAAAAGCCACAACAACATTATCAGTTATTGCCCTTCCTGGAACAAAGGCAGCCTGGGTTGGTGAGATGATTGCTGGCATCTTTCCCCTCAATCTGTTTGCTAAAACTTTGGCCCTTATTTTATATAGAACATTGCATAATGCAATGGGCCGAAACTCCTTCATAGCTTGTGGACTGTCCACTTTGGGAATCAGCACCAACAGAGTTTCAGTCAATGCAGTTGGGAACTCTCTTCTATCCATCCAATTCCTGCAAGCATTACAAACCTCGGAGCCTATTAGTGCCCAGAATTCCTGATAAAATTTTGGACTCAACCCGTCAGGACCTGGGATTTATCAATATTTAATTATTGTTTGTCGCTTAAATGTTATGTATATATTTACACAAATTGTATCTTTTTCTAAGACTAAGTCTGAGATCTATAAAAAGGCAGCTAGGAAAGACAATTCCTGACTAGGATCGACGTTGCTTTCGTAGTATTGTTACTTGTAGGAAAAGTCCTTTTCCTTGGCTCTTCCTCGAGTTGAATCTGTTTCTAATTGCTTGTTTTATTAAAAAAAATAAAAAAATTCCATCATACAGTGACAAAACTCATCATCTTATTGAGGCTAAAAACTCCTAATAAAAATATAAATTTAATATTTATAAAAATTAAAAGCAATTTAAAAAACAGGTGGGATACAAACCAACTAGAAACAAATTGCCTTTATGGTGTCTTCACCAGAAGATGAGCCCTTTTCCTTTGCTTATCCTTTTGGTGATACGTTGCTCATTGCTTTTTGGGTGGAGCCACGGCATTTAGTGATAGGAATCTTACTCTTGTGGAAGCTCACGATAAATGAGAATTGGAGAATTGATAGAGAAGCCAATGGGACGAGGGGTATCTCGATAATAACAAGGAAAAACATCATCACTCCAAAGGATGAGTCAAAAGAAGAGAGAGAGAGAGAGGCAATGGTTTTTGGAGGATGATTTGACAAGTTTCGGGCATGTTTAGTAAAAAAAAAAAAACCATTTTCATCTCTATATATTTTCAAGTTTTTTTTTTTCTGTTTATTCATAGAAACGAAGAGAAGAATTTTTTTCGTAGAAAACAAAGGAGAAAAATACATCAAGATTATTGAATTGATAGTTGAGTTTACATTTGTTATCAAAATTAAGCGTCGTGATTAACCCTTTTACATTGCTTTGAATTTTTGTGTTTAATACATGTGGGATATGTTCACCAATTCTCCCTCAGTTAGAGCCTCTCTTTTGATGTTATCTTGTGGATTGAGCTGCCAGAACTTCATTGAGCTTGGATATCTCCAAAAATATTATCCAAATCTTCTTTATGCTATTGCTAGTCTATTTCACAAACAGTAGCTTCAAATAATTCTATCTTTTGAAAACTGGAACCTTTTTTTTCATCAATAATACAAGCTAATCATCATGTTCTACATGAGAGGTAATGAGATTTTGGTCAATTTGAGAATCTACCATGTTCAATTAAGAAAAAGAATTTCATCTCCAAAACATCATGGCTCATCATGGGAGTCTTAAAATAATGTAACATGGGTAGGGATGAACGCCATGGCTGTCTTCCAAGAGGTCAAGCTGAAATATGTGCAAGACACTAAGATTCAAAAGCAGCAGTTAAAAAATACCACAGTACACCATCAAGCTAAATAATTTACAGACGGTGATGTAGATGTCAAATAACTATCTCAATCTAAAAACTTAAGTTATTAGATTAGGTTTCATGATATGATTTATATTATTCTCTAATACACCCTTTCAAGTGAAAGCTCTTTGAAATTGAAACTTATACAGATCCATTTTACCTTATACTTAATTTTTATCAAATAAACGGGGATGATAAGATTCAAACTCGTGATCACTTAGTCATCAAAATTTTAATATTATATTAAAAAACAATTTCAACTAAAAAATTTAAATTATTTGATAAATTCATATAATATAATATATATTACTCTTAACCGTAAATACATTGAAAATGACCGGGTTGGCAAGCTTCATCAATAAAAACAAAAGGTTAAATCTCTAGGATGCTTCATGTTTATTCATTTTGAGACACAACACAAAGAGCCAAGCCAACAAACAACGATATATCACAACAAATCATCCAAGTTTGAAAGCTACCAGTCTTTTTTCAACAACCAAAAGATGCTTGTGACTATAAATTCAGTGCTCCTTACATGCCCTTCTCCTACACCTTCATGACTTGCAAAGACTTCTTGTTAGAAAATGGCTTGCTCGGGTCACACCTCAGATAACACAAATCAAGATACCAAGGGTCACTTTTCTCTTCTTTCTCTTCCTTTCCTTTTCTTAGGGTCACTTAGCTGCTGTAGTCTGGTCTTGTTTTCTGATACGGATTGTTTGTTTCAGCTGCAAAGAGTAATCAAGACTCCAACCTGCAGGATTTCTCTGAAGATGAAGAGAATCTCATTGCTAGAATGTTTGGCCTGGTTGGGAAGAGGTTAGCTTGGTTTACATATCTTTTCCATTACATGTCTACTGAATTGCTGATCTTTTAGTGTGAAGATTCCTGATGTTCTTTGGATGTGCATCTGTAGATGGTCACTAATTGCTGGGAGAATACCAGGAAGAACAGCAGAGGAGATTGAGAAGTATTGGACTTCAAAGTATAGATCATCAAAGGAAAGATGACTTTTGTTAGACATGATGATGGTACATGCATGGCCCTGGTAGAGAATTGAGTTTCTACTTTCTATGGATAAATCCAACAATTAAATAATACTGTACAACAGCTACAGTTTATACGATTTTCTTAGACATGAGGCAGGAATTCAGTTCCCAATTCCTCAATTGGAGTTAGGGAAAAGCTAGCTCGGGGGTAATATGTGCATGATTTCAGAGGGAAATAAACAAGAAATATTCATGTGCAATTATTGTAAAGATGTTACAAGATTGCACCAGTTTGATTCCCTGTTATGCTGCTGTAAGAATCTTTTTTTAAAAAAAATTTAAAAAAAAACTCGATTCCTAAAGTTTTAATTGGGTTGAAATATTGAGTTTTACTTTGTGTATTAACTTAACTTTAAAATTTATTAAATACAATCTCATGTAAACTATGAAAAATAATTAAATTAAAAATAAAAAGGGTCAAATGACAAACAATTAAAGAAAAAGAAAAGGAAAACAATATGAATATATCTATTACAACACACACTAGATTGTGTATTTCTTCTATGTTATATTTTCATTGTTCTTTTTAATATTTTCTCCATCTTGCATTGCTTGATGTTTTCATGATTCCATAAACCATATTTCACTATTGTTTACTAAGCATTAAATTTGTGAAACTAGGCTATAATTGTCCATGTTTATTAAATGAAAAGAAAAAAGATCTAATAAAAAAAAGCTGAAATTTGTTAAATGAAAAGTAAAATGACTGAATGAAAAAAAGGAATTGAATCTCACGATATAATTCTTAAAAGGGAAGCGGAAAAAAAAGACGCAATCAATAAAAAAATATGCAAATAAAAAAAAGAATTGAATACAAATGTTTTATTTTTATTGATAATTGATAATAATTGTTAGAGATGTGTTAAAGAACATGTAGCTTTATGTGTAACCAATAAAGCAAAAATAAATAAATAAATAAATAATTGAGGCAAGGCCATCCTTTGACTTCCAGTTTTGTACAACTTCTTGGACATGTTACTATCATATGATGGAAATGGAAGGTGTGGACAGGGATGGAGTTCTTGGAAGCATTCATACAAAATTGTGTTTCTGTTGGTTGCTCTTTCATGTCAATGGGGCTTGGACAATGGATAACACTCTCAGCAGTTTACTTTATTGCTTTGAATTTTCCTGGTTTTGCATAGTGATTAATTTTATGAGCTTTGAGTTTTCCCAATGGGATTTTAACCCACTCAAGAAATTCCCTGATTTTATTTCATTCTCTCTTTTTTTCATGGCAGGGATTGGCTTCATGGGGGTGTGCTTCCTTTTTCTAAGAATCAGGTTTAGTGTGTGTTTGTTAGTGTGATTCAATTTATTTTTTAAACTGTTTTTTAAACACCTGAAAAAATATTGAATTAATGTTTTTTATGTATTTTTTAATGATTTTAATATATGTTTAATTAAAAAATACTTTTAAAAAACATATTTTATGATGTCACACTAATATTTTCCATGTCAAATGATGTGAAAATAAAATCCATTTAAGTATTTCTAGTTCCAATATAGATGCCCTGTACTTATTTTTAGTACACTCCATAAATTCAATTGGGTTAATTATTTTAGGAAAACATTTGATGTAGGGAAGCACCAAAGACGATAATAAGCATTAAAAAGATAGAATTTGATAATATTGCAAATACAAAACCTGGATTCTTAGTTCCATTCTTTAAAATAAAGTCTAATGAATTCTACCTTTTTAAAAGGTTCAAAATTCCTTTAAATATGTTGGAAAACCAACTTTTACGGGGTAATAAAATTTTAAAAATTAAAAATAATAACAAAAAAAATAAAATAATAAAATGAGTTCAAACAAGATCTTTTAAATTTAATTTTAGAAAATTTATGTAGCGCATCAACTAATGAAGCATCCTTTTAGAACCTGATTTCAAGAATCTCTTGTAAAAGTTTGAATTTTTTCCAATCATTAGATCAAAAATCATAATCTATTTTAACAATTTTATTGGTTTGACATGACTAAATCTTCTCTTAAACTTATTTTGATCCACTAATTTATAAAAAAAAAACACTTACTAGATTATTCTCTTTCCTTCAATTTTGCCCCTCCCCTCTCTCTCCACAAATAGAACCATGGATCAAAAAGCATTATAATTGAAATTTAAAGATTAAAATAAAAAAACAAAACAAAACAAAACAAAAAAAATATCAATGGCCAAGATCCTAGACCTCTATGTGAATCTATGCGGTCTTCAGTTTAATACCTTGCATGTATGTATTCAATGAAATTTCTTATTTTAACAGTGTTTTTTTTTTTTTTTTGCAAAAATATCTTTAAAAAGATTTAGTTTTTTTTTGTTTTAAATTATTTTTTATATATATTTTTAGATTATTTTAACGTATTGATTTTAAAAAAAAATTTAAAATATATAAAAATATTAATTATTGTAATACATTTCTAAATAAAAAAACAATTTAAAAAACAACACCTACCGCAACACTAACACTAAGCATGATGGAATCATCTCCATTAATTATCAAAACTCAAGGTGACCCCCGCATTAATTTCCAATGGCTCAACGCCAAGAAATCATCAATTTAATTTATCCCATGTTCTTCATGGAACAAAATAGGGTAGAAAACCATGCTCTTGCACTGAGATATTGTGTTTTACTTCAACAACGATAGCATGCATGAAATGAAATTTTGTTGCAGCAAAAAACCCAATGAAAAGGTTAAAGCCACGTACGTACCTTTTGAATGATGACTCTTGAAACTCTTTCTGAAATATAGAGGTGCCACTCATCTTCTTCCCCGCAAAACCTCTTAAAACTCACATTCTTCAAGTAAAACAAAGAGCATGGCAATGAAAACTTAAGAGCTGAATCCCAGATTTTTCCGTGTTGAAAACCAAGAGGGAAACAATAACTTCAATGGCATAGCTGTAATGTCTGCTGTATTTGCAACAGTTCTATCGCTTTGAAGCAACCTCCTTCATTTTGCCGAGGCTGCTCTAAGGATTCCGGCCATCAAAAATAAGTTCTTTAAACGAGTTCAGTCTGCTCACTTCATTTGTTAACTTCAATTGTTGATTTTGTACTCTCGAAGGCTTTTAGGCACGTTTCGCAGGCACCAGCATCATTTGACTGTTTGAAATTATGATGTTCAGATGTGTTTTAAAAATATATTTGGTATAAAATTAATAATTTTTTTATTTTTTAATTATTTAATGCGTATTTTAAAAGTATATTAGGATGTATTTTATTTTTTGATAATTTTAATTTTTAAAAGTGCTATTAATTTAAAATATACAAAAAATAATGTTTTTTTACATAGATACATAAAATTATTAAAACACAGCTAAAAAATATTAATTTAATATTTTTTCAAAAACAATAATTTTAAAAACATTTTAAAATCAAAGCTTCCGCACAGATATTCACATGCTTTGAGTGCAGCAAACCGTGCTACTGGCCGCACTCCCAAACGAACTCAACTGACTAGGCCCAAAACCCAAGTATCAAAACAACCTAGCCTGAAAAGCCCCTAAAACCCTTTTTCTTCTTCGGCAGTGAGGAAGGGCTTATTTCATCTTCTCCAGACACGAACTAGGAACAGAGAAAAGCATGGAGTTTGAGAAGAGAAAAGCAGCAACGTTAAGCTCACTGGCATCCTCGAAGACAGATAAGTCACCGAAAGGAACGGTAGACACACACTTAATCCCACTCATCAACACCATCAACTCTCACCCTTCTTACTTCACCACAAGTTCCTGCTCCGGCCGTATCTCTATCCTCTCCCAACCGAAATGGACCCCAACACCACCCACCAGTAAGAAGAAAGCACGTGGAGGATCCTGGCTCTTCATCTCCCACGACCTGGCCAATCCCAACTCTCTCCTCCCCCTGCTCTTCCCCTCTGAGTCGACCGAGTTTACCACTGAGTCTGCCAGTTCAGCAGATGGGCCCTCCGAATCAGCAGCTGGTTTGGTAACCGAGTTGGTGTTCCGGTTCGAGCCATTGATTATTGCTGTGGAGTGTAGAGACATTGAAGCTGCACAATTTTTGGTGTCTTTTGCTATAAAGAGTGGGTTTAGAGAGTCAGGGATTACAAGTGCTAATAACAAGAGGGTTATTGTGGGGATCAGGTGTTCTATAAGAATGGAGGTCCCTTTAGGTGATAGTGATAGGATTTTGGTGTCAGAAGAGTATGTGAAGTTTCTTGTTGACGTGGCGAATCAGAAAATGGAAGCTAACTGGAAGAGAACTCAAGGGTTTTTGAGTGGTTTAATAGACAATGGGTTTCAGAGGCATACAGTTTCAGAGAATGGTGAGCATCGAGATGGGGATGATGATCAGTCGGAGAGAACAGCAAATGGGGATGCTCATATTGGTAATCTTTATTAATTTCTTGAGTTTTTTTATAGCTTATATGTCTTGAGGTATTATGAATTACAGACTGGCTTTGAAAGATTATGTATTCAATAGAAACACATTTCAAAGTTTCTGACTTTGAAAGTTTAGTAGACTATAATTTTTTTGTCTGCTGTATTGATTTTAGCATATTCTTGCAATTCTGAATTTAGCTATTTTTCTGTGTAAGTGGTTGGAATGTTATAATGTCGCTGTTACATTGTGATGTATATTGTATATGTCTGATGTGTGAATTTTTTACAGATTATATACGTGTGATTGCAGGAGACTTTTCGTTTTAATATTACACCAAAGTTTGAGTCTTTGAATCATTGGCATTGGCAGGGATGGTAGGAGGAGGAGAAAAAGCTGCTGATTGCAGTTTACCTGTTTCTTCGATCCTAGTTGCTGGTGAATCTGTAGAGAAGCTTTTCCTTTGGGGCCACTCTGCTTGTGTATTGGATAATGGAAGCAATAAAAGTGTTCTGGTATTTGGTGGTTTTGGAGGGATTGGAAGGCATGCCCGGAGAAATGATTGTTTTTTGCTTGATCCGTTCAGTGGCAAGTTAAAAGCAAATGATGTTGAGGGTGCACCATCTCCGCGATTGGGTCACACGGCTTCTTTGGTTGCTGATTTAGTTTTTATTATTGGAGGCAGAGCTGATCCTTCTAGCATTCTGAATGATGTATGGGTTCTAAATACAGCTAATATGGAATGGAAGCTGATACAATGCACTGGCAGTGTTTTCTCTTCAAGGTGAAGTGTTGAGAACATTTATATTACTTTCTTCAGTTCACATTTTAGTCTCCCTTTTTTTTGCCCTTTTGATATGTAATGACAGGCTTTATGAATTGTTCGTCAAAGAAACAAAAGAGTGTATCCCATCTTGCAAAACAACTGTTGATTTTGTTCACCTTTCTTTGCATCTTTAAAATCTCTTATAATGGATTCCTTAGAATCCATGCATCATGTGTTTTCTTTTCCTTGGAATGAATGGCATATTTGTGCTTTTGAATTCTTTATGTATGTTTTGCAGGCATCGGCATTCAGCAGCAGTAGTTGGCTCAAACATATATGTATATGGTGGGCTTAACAACAATGATACAATCTTATCATCCTTGCATGTTTTTAACACTGGAAATCTGCAATGGAAAGAAGTCTTGGGTGATGGGGAACGACCATGTGCTCGTCATTCTCACTCAATGCTAGCATATGGGTCTAAAGTATTCGTGTTTGGAGGATACAATGGTGAGAGAGCTCTTGGAGATTTATACAGTTTTGATGTCCAAACATGCATGTGGAAGTTAGAAAAGACAGCTGGAAGAAGTCCACATGCTAGATTTTCCCACTCAATGTTTGTCTACAAGGATTTTCTTGGAGTCATTGGTGGTTGCCCTGTTGGACAACATTTCCAAGAGTTGGCATTGCTTGATCTGCAGTCCCATACATGGAAACAAGTAACACTTGATTATATTGGCAAAGAGTTGCTTGTGCGAACTACAGCCAATGTTGTTGGTGATGATCTTGTTATCATTGGGGGTGGTGCAGCTTGTTATGCATTTGGAACAAAATTCAGCAAGCCATTTAAAGTCAACTTGCTTCCACTGGTACCTTTAGGAGACAAACTTATGCCAACAGAGAAGAATGTCAACTTTAGAGTTTCTCATGCTGAAAATGCAGAGGCTTTAACTCAGCGTCCTGTCATGAACTTTGAGGCTGAGAAACATCAGTTGGTTTCTGATAACCGGGTACTACAACTTGAAAAGAAGTATGCGAAAATGGGGAAAGACATACTGAAGAATTTTGGATGGTTAGATCTTGGGAGGAAGGTTTATACTAAGGAGGATGGGTTACATATTTGTTTTCCTATCACAGAAAAATTCTCTGCCATGTTTCTGAAAAAGCATGATCAGGATGTGGATGTGTTTGAAGAGGGGAATGATACTTTTGTATGTAAACCATTTACAGGAGGAGGAATTTTGTTAAATGAGGTGTCCTGTTCAACAGCCTTGAACTTCCTTAAGAAATGTGGTGCCACTAATTTAGCAAATGAGGTTGGTGAAGTTAGAAAATCTTCCAAATCTCCCTTTCAAACAATGAATGAATCGATTGCCTTGTTGATTAAACAGAAAGACCTAGCAGAAACACTATTAGAGCAGCTGCCAAACAGGTTAGTTTGTCGGGAACTTTATAGCTTTGGCATCTGTTGTTGTGCTGAAGTGTTGTAAGTTGAGGTCACGTCACATTGGTTACTTTGGTTACTGAGAAATATACTTATTGAGATTGTTGCTCACCTTTTTTTATATCGTTCACCCTGTCAACTTTTCTGTACATTCAGATGGGAACGACTTGGGGATATTGTGGTGCTTCCAGCAACATCCTTCAAGGATCCAATATGGGACTCAATCAGCAAGGAGCTTTGGCCTATCGTAGCCAAATCACTTAATACTCGCCGTGTTGCTCGCCAAGTATGATAGAACGTGAAATATTTATCAACTGGAGTTGATATTTTGCTTGCTTACAGATGTTTTTTTATTTTAATTTGTAATGTATCTTATTTAATAATTTGTTATTGCCAAGCTCATACATATCTTTGAGCCATGATCATCCAACATATGAAGTTTTCTAACTGCATGCTGAGGCTGTAGTATCCTAGGTTGATTGGCAGAGGAAAGATACTAGTTGAAAGTATGAATTTTTCTACATGAGTTTAGAAATGTTGGCATTGATGTATGATTGATTTGTATCATCACACTTTAGTGCGGTAACTTTGATTGTTAAAAGGATCTCCATGCATAACCATCAGGCAGCATCTTGCTATTGCTAGGATCTATTTATGTATACTTTCTTTTGTTAGTTTGCTGTATAAGCATAATTCTTGCATTTCTATGCGCAAAGGACTGAATGTCATGGCTATTTAGTGCATACTGCTATTTTTATGTATCATCATATTTCCCAATGTGTTTTATTAATCATATGCCACTGCTATGATATGCTCATAAACAGTATTCCATAAAAAGGTTCTTGAATTTCAATTGGATAAAGGTTTTCTTAAGCTTACAAAAATTTTGAAAGTATTGTTGATTCATGTATTCATTCTGTGAATCTGATGGTATTTTAGGGGCGAGTTGCATCCACTGGAACGAGGGACAGTACTTTGGAGATTCTGGTAGGAGATAATGGGTGGGTTGATCATCGAGAAAATGGAATTCTCTATTCCTTTGATGCTACCAAGTGCATGTTCTCCTGGGGTAATCTTTCTGAGAAGCTTCGTATGGGAAATCTGGAGTGCAAAGATGAAGTTATAGTGGATTTATTTGCTGGAATAGGATATTTCACATTGCCATTTCTTGTCAGGTAATATGTGATTTATATTAGTCTCTGTACAAATTGAAATTCAATTGTTAGTGCTTTTCTCTCTGTTAGAAAAACTGATTGTTTCAAATTCAATTGGTCTTTTACTTATCAATGTCTGGAGAAGTAAAAATTTGGGAAGATAATTTCAAAGGTTTGATGAACACCTCCTAAGTTCAACTTCAATCAAAATGGTGGAAGTTATTCATGAAGTAGTTTAGTTCAATCTTCAATTCTACCAATTTATTAAGCCTACTTTTCATTGTTTCATTTTTGTTTGTATTTGATTTTGAGTTTTAATGATGTGTTGATTAGGGCCAAAGCAAAACTGGTTTGTGCTTGTGAATGGAATCCTCATGCTGTTGAGGCACTCAGACGTAATCTTGAAGTAAATTCTGTCTCTGATCGATGTATTGTACTTGAAGGAGATAATAGGATGACAGCTCCTAAGGTACATTTTGCTCTGGTTATTGTTAATGTTTTACCTGCAAATTCTCAAGTTTTTTGGGTTTGTCTATACTGAATGCCTTTTTATTTGTAGTTGTGAAAGGGGTGGGGGTCTTAGATTTTGTTGTTACCAGTTTTCAAATTTAAAGTTCTTGCTCTTTGTGCTGCTTCTCTGGTGCGAGTTGACTTGGTGTGTTTGTCTGTAACTTGATACTTTCTTGATTTATATTGAAGCATGCACCTAACTTTCAGGTCACCTGGCTTGATTCTTTAATATGTTGGCTGCAATCCAATGTGGTTCCATAATGTACATCTTTTTTTTTTTAATCATGTCCATAACAGACATCCTACCACGATAAGATGTGCATCAGTTACAAGGATGTTGTGCTATTACATATTAATCTAATTGCTTTATTGCAGGGAATTGCTAATCGAGTTTGTCTTGGTCTTCTTCCAACAAGTGAGGACAGTTGGGCTACTGCTGTTAGGGCATTAAGGTGATTTATCCTAACATTATACATTGCTCATCTCTCAATGATCTAAACATGAAACTTTCATACCAAGTTTATTTTTAGCTCAAAACTTTCATCTCCACAAAATGTTTAAACATCCTTCGAGATTTAAGCCGCATTAGCAGTGAAAATTTTCCATGGGGTATGTCCACTCTGGTTTGACCTTTCTGAGCCTATAGTAAAATGCGTGCCTTCTCTCCCTTTCTGATGGTAGCACCAATAATGCAGGAGCGAGGGTGGGATGTTACATGTGCACGGGAATGTGAAGGACTCACAGGAGTCTTTGTGGACCGCACATGTTTTGAAATCTATTGATGAAATAGCTAGATCGGAAGGTATGGTCTTCTGGACTCTGGGTCTCCTTCTGAAGTTCATTTAACAAGAGTATGCAATGCCAAGGATGTCAAAGTTCACTCTTGACATGCTGCTGCTTATCTGCAGGTCATTGTTGGGAGGTCTCAATAGAACATGTGGAACGAGTAAAATGGTATGCCCCTCACATCCGCCACCTAGTTGCAGATGTGAGGTGCAGCAGCTTCTAAGATAACACTAGAAACAATGTCCTCATTCAGGGTAACAAATTATTCTCCTGCCAGGAAAGTGGCAGTATTTGGAAGGTGCCACATGTCAAGCTCCATGCTGATCACCCTATGGTAATACCCCTATCACAAAATGTGGCATTTAGAGCCCCAGGAGCTCAAAAGAGTTCTGAACATCATGTGGATGCAGGAGAGATTAGTAGTTCAAACATTCTTGCAGTCTCAATTTTTTGAGAGATCTGTAGAAGAATGCAACACTTTAGAAAAAGGCATTTGTTATGTAACTTCCATGCATATTTTTTAGACTGAGACAACGAGTATGGTTCCATAGGACAACTTTATTTTATAGTGCCAGCAGCTTTACTGGTGGTGTATTACGATTGCCCTGTTCTCCCTCCACGCTTTCTCTAATATCCATAGAACAATCGCATGCACTTAGTACTAAATGAATGATGGCTAGATGAAGTTGCATGGGACCATTAGTACTATCTTTTGTTTGAGGAGGGAATTAGTCAAAGGGAGAGCTTAGAATTCTCTACCTTTTCATGGCAGGCTTGTTCTTATGTACCCTTTTATTAAACGAACAGGCCACCTTTGGCAGCCAATGATGTTGGAGATTTTTCTGGCTCCTTTGGATGTTGAAAAACCACAACTCTTTGGATAACAGAGAGTTCCTCTGTGCTCACATGTAAGCTTACTTGCCATGGCTGGGCCCTTTTGTTACTAATAATCATCATCTTTTGCAATTGATTTGGAAGTTGGAACTAGGAACACATCATTCTTGTTGAGATGTAGATAACTGGATGTGGTCCTGTGCTTTGTTGTGGGTCCACGTTATTTATTTTTAGTTGAAGTGTCATTGGCGTGTTTTAAATATAGAAAAAAAAAACTCTATGATTGAGTATATTTATCGTAAAATAAATTGATTTTATTTTAATTAGATAAAAAAAATAGTGATATTAAATGGATAAAAAATAAGAGAACATTTTTTCAAGAACAGAAAAATGATGTTCAATTTTTATTTAATTAAATATGATAAGAGAGTTGGGTAAAAGAGAATAAAAAGACTGGCATAATTTTTATTCAATTAATAATGAAAGGATAAAGTTGCATAAAAAAAGAATTAAAAAATTGACATGGCATGAGTCAGCATGATAAACATGTAATTTGGATAATTAAGAGTAATTCAATATGAGAAAACCCATCAAACTTGTGTCTTAACTTAATAACATGATAAAAAATCAAAAAAATAAGGATCAAATTGAAAATATAATATATTATAAATTTGAATTGAAAGATGAAATTGAAAGCAAAAAAACTTTTATAAAAGAGCTAAGAAAAAAATAGAAATAAAAAGAATAAGGATCAAATTTAAAATAATAATATATAACAAATTGAGATTGAATAATGAAATTGAAAACAATTAAAACTTTTACAAAATGGCCAAAAATAAAAATTAAAAATCAAAAAATAAGGATTGAAGTTGAAATAGTAACAACAAAGAGAACCAACTTGTAATTTTTAAAGGAGAGAAAAAAAATAAAACTCTATTGGCGATAAACTTCATCATCATCGTTGACACGTGTTGCATCAACAAGAAAAATACATGGCAACATTTCCAATAAAATAGCAAAAGATGACAATAAAAGATGCCGCACATGCCACTCGAAACAAGCAGATGCTGCCTACACGATGATATGTGTATTGCACACACTAGTAGCCTTTTCAATTAAAATAATAATTAACTAGAATTACAAGACTAAATTTTCCACAATGAACTTGGTAATAACATAATAGTCCCAATGAAAAGATCAAATGGTCGTGGATGCATGGTTTAATTTATTTGATTTAAAAGGTAAACTTATTATTTTATTATATTTAAAGAATTTAAAAGACATAAATACCTCATGTGTCAATTTTTTTAAAATTAATTCAGAAGGTAATTAGATTATTTTAATATGATTTAAAAAATTTAAAAAAAAACACTTATATCTCTAATGAATTCTTTAATAATTATTAAGCCTTGTGAAAAAAATAACCAAAATACTTCAACAGCAAAGCCTTTTTTTTTTTTTTACAATGAAAAAATGATAATTATATTGTCAAAATGAATAGTAAATTATATCTACATACAACGTGATTTTTACTTTCCTTTTATTATTTATTTATTTTTTTTAATATCCTCCATGGCCAGTGGGGTACACATTATAGGAAAGTATTTGGAAACGTGAGCTAACATGAGTTTTAAAAAAATTCAATTTTTTATTAAAAATTAATTTTTTTATGTTTTGAATTATTTTGATGCGCTGATTTTAAAAATAATTTTTAAAAAATAAAAATATTATTTTAATGCATTTTAGCAATAAAAAAACTTTAAAAAATAACTACAACAACACTTTCAAACAGAATTCAAATCTTTATTATTATTTTTTTAGTTTAATGTGGGTGTCCGGGCCAGCTTGCGCGTACCTCGACTAATTTCACGAACCATAAAATTAACGATCATATAAGCCTCCAGTAACCATCACATAAACAACTATAAAACTTAAACCTAAAATTATAAAGAAAACAAACCTCCTCATCTCAACATTTTACTATTACACCACCACCTAGTAATTCAAATCTTTATTACTTGCATTAAAGGGTGGTCCATAGCCATGAACTAAACTTTTCCCCATGCCTTGGCCCCACCCATTGCAGATGGTCAAGATTCTTGTGAAGGAATCACACCCAACTAAAGCATCCAATGACTCCAAAGTAACTGAATTCTATTGAATGGCATGTTGACCAGTGTTATTAATCCCCGTTCGTTTGGGTGGATCAACCCGGTGAGTTGCTACTATAACTCTAGACCCGAGTCGGGTTTTAAAAAAAACCAAATAAAAATTAATATGATTTGAATTTTTTTAATTCTTTGTTGTAATTTTTATATTGCTCTAGATTAATTTTTTTTTAATTTTTAACTTGGATTTTAAATTAAGTCATTTACCGGGTTTAATACCATTGATGCGGACCATGCAAAGTATACCATGCATCATGTACACATGGGTATGCTATGCTACCTATGTGTTTAAATTTTGAAAATTACGTTTGAAGACGCTACAAGTGGGCACGTACGTGTAAGAATCTGCCTATATTCCGAATTTCCAGACGTTTTGTAACATTATCCGTTTATTAAAATAGGATATGGTAGACTCTTTTATGTACACGTCATCGTCAAGGCAAGACGAAGAAGGTTAAATTCTA
>Ga0325414_1003981_pt1 | contig 15424 bp, 6 predicted proteins | sample PopdelMetagenome_8_FD_206183 | JGI IMG/M metagenome (GOLD analysis project Ga0325414, IMG submission 206183) | Populus deltoides microbial communities from Bellville, Georgia, United States - Leaf-PdKOR-R3 | ecosystem: Host-associated > Plants > Phyllosphere > Phylloplane/Leaf | place: USA...
CGCTTTATTCCATCAACAAACCCTTCTAAAACAAAAACCAAATTCCGACTACATCAAACTTTAACCCTAATCCAACTTCAAACACTCAAAATTCTACACCCTTCAAGCAGTCTTTCACAAGTGGAATTGCTCTTTCTGGCCATGTATAAATAACAGAATACCTTCATCAAATTGGTCATATCTACATGACAAGCACAAAACATACAGGTAGAACCTCACAACTGAAGCACTAAAATACTCAAGTTGTTCGATAGGCTCTCAAAGACACCGGGAACCATCACGGCAGTCATTCGTCACTAGGGGGCAATGAGTCTACAATAGCAGTTATCTTCTTCTGCAACTCTGGCTTGTTGGCTCCTACAAGCTTCTCCAGCTGCTTCCCATCTCTAAGAAAGAAGAAAGTAGGAGTAGCTTTGATCTCCCATGATGTACTGAGGTCCTGCAAAACACACACTATAAGATACTGACATCCACCATCATTTGGATCGACATATTCTGATGTAAACAGAAACTATAACAATATCAATATATAACAGCAGATTAAGTTCTGCATATTCTGCTCAATGAACAAATTTCAAAATCAGGATTCTTTTTCTCTTTTTTTTTTTTTTTTTTTATGTTTCTTCAATATCAATTGTGCAAACTGCAGGATAAGTCTCAAAAAAATGAGAGACAGTGCTTACATGCAAATAAAAGTCTAGTCAAGACAGTCCAGCCTGTTTAGATGGATGAGAAGAGAAAAAGGAATATCGTTCAAATATAATAGAATTTAGAACTTACAGATAGTTCATCAACATCGACCAATAAGAACAGTAGAGAAGGGTATTTTTCAGAAAGCTCGTTGTAGAACGGTGCAATCTGTTTACAAGGACCACACCATGTTGCACTGAAATTTGCGAGCACCTGTTAAACATCCATATTCAGTTCAAAATGAAAATAGATTATTAGAAAACACTAGTCGGGTAGATCAAACAAACTTTTCATGAAGTAGCTGACTTCCAAACCCAACCAGCATAAATCATATAGTAACAGCCGCAAATGAGAGCTGTCCCCCTGCTTGAGTAGAAATAATGGAAAACTTTTGGATGAACCTATTTCATCTATTATTTTGGTTCTCAATAGAACTGTTTAAAAATTTGCCAACCTCAGGCTATAATTCTCAGCCAAAACACATAATAGTGTATTACTAAGGACAACGGAAAAATAATAATCTCGTGCACGGACAAAAATCAAACTTACAATTTTGCCATCCCTACTTGCTTCTGACAGCTTCTGATCCCAACTCTCTTTTGTGGTAATGAGGTGCACATTACCACCAGCAAACTCAACATGCAGCTCATCATTGTCTGCATCACGTTTATGCTGCAAAAACCATGAACACTCAGAACCCTGTCCTTGTATGACTTCCATAGGATAAGAACAAAACATGTGTATTAGTGCGCATTGGCGATTGCAGCAGACAAAACACAATTTAATCCTCTGAAACGGTGGCATAACAAAGTGGAAGCCTCAAGCAAAGGTGGGGAATAATAATTAAACAAGTCAGCTATATCTATATTCAAAAGGATTCCATTTAAAAATATTAAGCCAGAAGAATTGATTTATTTTCTTTATAAATATAAATAAGTTCACTGGAATAACATCAAAAGCATATAAAACAAAATAGACAGATTTGTTTTTCAAATAAAGTAGAATGCAGATTTTTAAACCAAAGTTTCATATTCAAATTTGAAAAGTTTCTGTTATTGTTTTACAAGTTTAGAGTGGTTAAGAGAGTTCATTCTTCTTCATGTTGGTGTATTATCCTCTCAAAATAGTTCCCCTCTGTCGATTGACTCTTCATGGAATGTGTATGAAATTTTTAATTGTGAGCGCAATGTTTTTAGGACACATAATAATTATTTGTATTGCATATTGAGTTGATATCTCACAATTAAAACTACCAGTGATGTGAAGCTTGTTATAACTCTATATGTTTTTTCTTCCTAAATGCATAACCATGATATGTGAGACAGACCTGCACCATTTCAACCTAGAGAACTTTTCTAGAAGCAATCAATTAATAACTCAACAATATTGTATCCATCTCATTCTTCACCATCTTTTCCATGCTGCAAATGAAAATCAACCACTAAAAGCTCTTTCTTTTCCCCACTGGTTGCCGTGGAACAAATTTATCAAAATTGGATGAACAGTCTTTACTTCAAGATCAGGATGGGGAATCCTTTTCTGCAATACTATAGTGAAGATCCCGACCTCCATTTTTCATAATTTGACATTGCTTTTTTCTTCAATCTTACAAACTACTATTTTGGACATTGCTTCATTCTAAACTTTTCACAGTACATTCAAGGGAACCAAAATTCTTTGATAAGCTTCCATTTTCCTGCTTTTCTCCGAAGCAATTTTCCTTGTTATTGTGAAAGCAATATGAAAGACAACAATAAACTTAAATCCACATACAATCGTCCACACTAAACACAACACTGAGTGTGCCTTGGTGATACACAGTGGACAAGGTACAATTTGATCCTTTGGAATGATGCTAAAACATAAATTAGAAGCCTCGCAAATAGGTGGGGAGTAAACCAAGGAGTCAGCTATATCTACATTCAAACTGAGTCCATTTAAAAATATTAAGCCGAAAGAAGTGATTCATTTTCCTTTACATGATTGAATAAATTCATTTGAGTGCCGCCAACAGCACATCACGAAATAGACAGATTTGGTTATTGTCAAACAAATAAAAGCAGAATTCTCAACCAAGTTTCCCATTCAAAGTTAAAAAGATTTTCATAATTTTTACAAATTCCAGGTGGTTGAGAGAGTTTGTTCTTCTTCATGTTCACTGATCACTCAGAAAATCCTTAACTGTTATTGTCACGTGTTTAGGATGTGCTGTATTATAAACTACTAGTTTGGAAATTGTTGACTCCTCATAGTAGCTCCCCGATAACCAAACCCCATCAATAAGCTTCCATTTTCACGACTGTTTATTAATTTTTTTTTTCATTTGTGTTATAATAAAAGCAATATGAAAAACAATAAGAAACCCGGATCCACAAATAATCTTGCACATACACAATCAAAAAGAGTAATGGATTGGAATTATATATAAGAAGATAAAATGATTAATTGTCATAGAAACTCTTACCTTATCCAAGCAAAGTCCCATATCTGATTTCCAAACTTTTAATCCCAAGCAGCTTAACGTAGTATACCAAATATCCTAAAAATGGAACAAAATCCAAAACCTTCAACACACCTAAAGAAAAAACCGCCAAGATTTATACTGTTCACCGTAATTGACAACAGAAACAGTATAAATAAATAAATTGATCACTTCGAATCAAAACTTTGAAGAGTGCCTCTGTTGCATATCAGATAAATTAAAGCAGTGTGGTAAGAAAAAGGAAAAGTCTTTCAAAACATTTCTCTTTAAGAACCAAAACTATGGTTATTTACTTCAACAATCAGCATTGAAACTCTCTTCTTCAATAATATTAGTAACACTAACATCAGTTCTTCTAAAAAAAAAACACAGCAGCAGCATGAGAAGTAGAAAGAAAGAGGTATAGAGAAAGAAATGAAGACAGGAGTGGATAATTAATTACCTTCTTAAAGATAAATACAAGGAGATTATGAATGAACTGTCAAGGTCGAATGAAAACCCTAGTCTTTAATTGCGGAAGGAAAGAAGGGAGGTAAAAGAGAAGAGAAAGAAGCATGTTTTGTGTCTATAAGCAGACACGCTTTCTGTCCTTTTCTTTTTCTGTTTGGACAAGTAAAACAAGAGATAAGTTACAAGGGTCCAAGGTTGTCCACACCGTTCTTGTTGTGATTCAATGGCTATCAAGCTGCTCCATTTTACAACTCCACGATTCTGCAGGGTCACCCAACCAATACAGAGAGTAAACTCTTTAAATCATCGTGAGATCGACTTCATTATCGGTTAACGCGCAAATTAATTCAATGATATCCTTGCTATGAAACTAATATATACTCTAAGATCTAGTGGTGGCCACGATGACCAGGACAAAAAAATACATATTCCCGGTTAATTTATTGCTGAATAAAAAAATTGAAAAAAAAAAAGAGTGTGAACTCTCGTATCGGGTCACAAAGTCGGGAGAAGTTGAAGTCAATTAATATAAAGGACTGAAAAAAGAAACATAAGCAAAATCAATCAACTTATCAAACCCGTTATTTCAATTTCACGAATAAAATAATTTAATAAAATAAAAAATAAAAAAAAATTATAAAATTAAATTATCAATCTCATTTGTTGTTGAAAAACAAAACAAAAAAATATTCAATTTTTCAAAAAAATAACCCAAAAAAACCATAATCAACCTAAGCTATCTCAGGATCTACATCATGAGATCAGAATAACTCTATTAAAAGAAAAATAAAGAAAATCATAAAGCATAATTTTCAAATAAACACAATGTTGATGGAAGAAATTAAAAAAAATCATTGTAAAAAAAAAACCTAAAAAAGGGTCGATGACATCCCGGATTAACCTTTCAAATATGTGATTCGAGTTATGAAAATAATATCATCCACGTAAAAAAATCATGAGATTGTTCTCGGTGAGCTATTTCTAAAGCTACCAAGAATAGTGGTGTTTTGACATTAAAGGAAAGCGCACGAATTGCCAAATCACGATGGCTTCCTCCACACCTGGCCGACCAATTTGTCATGTCTGTCATATTCAGTCCCTAGAATTTTTTAAGTTTCAAATTAGATTTTGCAAGCCTTAATTGTTTTAGAGTAATAAAATTAAATTTTAGTTTGCAAAACCAAGCATCAACTGCATGTCAGAAAATTTTCTTTCGATGTCATGGAATCCCCATATTTTAGGTGAAAAAAAAAAACTCAATCTAAAGTAATCAAATTAAAAAAAAAAAATCAAGAGAAAAAAAGGTTAAATCTCTTGATTCCTCGTGCAATTCAATCCTTGATGTTTAAAGGAAAACGAGCTTAATACTTGTCTAGTATTCAAATTAAGTCAATATAGTTTTAATTTAATTTAATAATGTCAAATCTAGCAGAGTCAGGTTTGTTTCTTAACACCTTGAGTAGCCATTACGAAGGTAAACAAAAACAAATAACAAAGTTAGAACCCAAATTAATATAATTTAAAAGTACGAAGGTAAACAAAAACAAATAACAAAGTTAGAACCCAAATTAATATAATTTAAAAAGACCAAATAAATATATAAAAAAAGAACTTAAAGAAGAAGAGAAAACAACGTGTGAATCCATGGTATTTGCTGTCACAATGAACATGAGTCGTCAGATCTGCTTTATTAGTCTTTTTCTTGATTCGTAATTTGACTTTTATATTTTGTTTGTTTAAATGATGAAGTTAATTGTACGCCATCCTGGATGTGTCTGCCCTTGATGAAGGCACTTGGTCAATCAGAAAATGTCCTTTCTTTTGGTTTTTTCTCTAGCTTACCATAACAAAACGAGGCATGCGGGAGATAAGCATATGCCCTAGTTGTTAACAACAGGAAGACGGCATAATTGGGAATTGAGAGGAGACTAAAATTTGCTGGAGTGCAAGCAATGTCCACGCTAGGATCACTTGGCACTCAACCATCATCACTAGAAGAAAAAGGAAAAAACACCCTCTCGTGGCTTGACTTGTTATGACTGGATTTAGGTCGAATAAGAAACTGGATCCTTCATGTTCCATCTTGTTCAACGTTACATGAAGTCGGTGATACCTTTTTTCATATTTCACGGGAATTCACTTCGAAGGTTTCACCATTTGATATCACGACATTTGAGAGCAGAACTCCATCCTCTGGAACTTTGAATATACTTCAACCTGAAGATCCATCTACCCCACTAGACAGAATCTCCATAACAATGAAATCTCATTTTGTTCTGTTTAAACATGTGGAACTTTGAATATACTTCAACCTGAAGATCCATCTACCCCCCTAGACAGAATCTCCATAACAATGAAATCTCATTTTGTTCTGTTTAAACATGCAAAGGGACCAAGCCTAGAGTGGTTTAAGCTTTTCCTGGCTTCACCATCTCCTACAAGATATCTTAAAAATTCAATTTCAGTACCTACAAAATTAGGTCAGGAGATTGGATCTATCATGGCAAAGTTTGATTCCGTACTCCCACAGTTGGATCTTAAAGAACATAAAATCGAAACAACCAACATCTTCAAAGTTGAAAATAGAAGTGGAATGCACCCTTCTTTGTCCATGCTCTAAAGATGAAACTCACACATACAAAAAAATTGTCTAGATATTGTAATGGGCAGGAAAGGCAAGATAAAGACAATTAAATGAAGATGAAATGCCAAGCCAAAGGCTAAACAGTTAAGAAAGAACGTCTAGATCAAAACAACATACTTTCCATTCAGTTATTTTCCATGCAATCCCCAAAACATTGTTTGGAGGTGCATGGAATGTCATCCATTCTTACGAAATTGAAACCCACCCTTAAACCAACACCAAAAGAGTAAAACAGACCATGTTTCAACACATATTACAATAAATATAAACCATTTATACATTGCCTCCATAACCTCAGCCCATGGCATACTTCTGTGTCCAGCTGCGAGCAGTGGCTTCATATTTGGATCGGTCAGTCTTGTACATATGGGCAATCTCCGGTACAAGAGGATCATCAGGATTTGGATCAGTCAGCAATGAGCAAATGGAAAGCAGCACCTGATGTGCATCCAAGTATATGATTATGCATCCAATGATTAGTAGTAATAAATCTTTTTTAGACTATGGTAGCATGAAAAAAAGCTAGAGACTTTTGTGTTGGTTTCAGAATGAAATTGAAAGCCTCGTGCTCACCCAACCCACTGAACCACCACTCTGCTTTGACAACATTAATAAAACTTCTTAAAAATAAAAAATAAAAAAGCAAGTTCAAGGAACTAGAACCCTGTTTGAACATCAGCAACAGAGAGCTTCCCTCATGTTCTTTATCTATGGAACATACAGCCATTTCATGTTTTGTATCCTAAGAAACATAAACTACAGGAGGACATTCATGTTGATAAACAGGAGGCCAAAACACACCCCATTGCTACACACAAGCATAGACTGGCAAGCTAATTTTAGGACACCTAGTCATCTCAGAGTAACATTCTAACTCTTGGTGGAAAACTTTTGTAGGCAACAAACAGGCAATGCAAAAGGATAAAAAATCAATGGAAGACAAAGACTCTTAGCAATAAACATAATCAGTAGCGCTAAATTTGGAAGAGAGCGGTGTGAATGCCACTGTATTCTTCAACTATTGCTACATAAAATATGTGATCAAACTCTTCCGTTCTCCATTCATCCTAAAACCGATGACAGTCTACAAACTTTACTAGGGCATGCTACTGGTAAGTAAAAACGAGAACTATAGCATATTAACATGTTATCAGCATTAATTAACAGAATGAAATCAAACCTTAGAGATGGTAAGAGCAGGACTCCATTGCTCTTTGAGAATATCAAGACAAATGCTTCCATTACTATTAATGTTGGGATGAAAGACCTTGGTCCTAAATGCAACCTGAAGGGGGGAAAAAAGAAACAAAATTGCCCTCCAAAAAACACACACAATTAAACAAAGCAAAGCCTCTTTATGCAACCACATACAGACACGGCTCAAAATCGGAAATTGCACCATTGACTGCAAAACAAATTACCTTAGGGGGCTTGAAAGGATAATCAGGAGGAAAATGGATAGTAACTAGAAATACCCCTCCTGCATATGGACTATCAGCAGGTCCCATTATTGTTGCTTGCCAGTGAAACATATCTTCAGCTACAGGGCCTATATCCCAGAAAAAAAAATTATCTACCCCAAATTTGAGTAATTCCACATGAAACAGATCATTCAATACAAAATAAAAATGCAAGCAAAGTGGGCTCCAAGCCATGACCAAGCACAGTAATGTTGACAGAAAGAAGTTGAAATTTAGCTTAAACTAGAATGATTAAATAACTGGGCTTTTCAGAAATAAAAAATTATTGCACACCTGCACTGCAAGAAGTAGGCGGATCCTTCTGTAAATCCTTGAGTTCCTTCAAAATACGCTTTGAAGCCATTATTATTACTCCTCCTATGCACCCTTAATAAAAACAGAAAAGAATCACAGTTACAACAAGAACAAAGAAAAATATATAAAAAGATAGGGCAAAGGATGATTACCTGAAGATGAAAAGATGGGGTTGTGGAAGGGGGAAATCGACGAATCGACGATCTGGAAATGAATTAACTGTGGATCCAACACAACCGCTGATTTCCCACTCCCTGGCCTCTTCTTTTTATTTCTTTGTCTTCTTACACCCAGAGATAGCGCAGAGGCGGAGGTGGAGGAGGAGGGTCTGCTTCCGTTTTCGGATTCTGTTTTTATAACGTTTTGCTCTAGTATTAGGGTCTGTTTGGCGGTGATGAGGTGGAAATCACCGCTTGGAGGTTTGAAAATAAAAGTTTGAAATATTGTAATTTTTATATTTAGAATAAAATATTAAAATATAGAATTAACTTTAATTATATTATTTGAAATACATTGGAAATAAATTGAATTAATAATTTTGACTATTTATTTTTAATTTAAAAATTATTTTAATACATTTTTTTTGTTATAAATACCCTTATATTTATTTAAAATAACATAAAATATAGGCATTTTAAAAAATATATAAAAAGACTCATATTAATTTTTTATTAAATAGTTTTTGAATTTTTTAAAAATATATATGTTAAAAAATCTTTTCGATCAAAATTTTTTCGAATGTTAAGAAGGTTTTTTTTGTATAAATATTCCAATAAAAATTATCTTATTTTACCTACAATTCAATATATTTAATTAAAAATATTGATGGGGCTTTTAGCTCGGAAACATGTTAAGAATTACAATTTACAGGTCATTTACTAGATAAGCAAATTATGATAGTAATCCAATAAATAATTCAATTTTTTAAATTTAATTTTTTTAAAAATTATTGTAGCAAATTAGAGTATCAAACAGACCCTTATTGTTTTGTTCTAAATCAACTGTTGAGTTTTCACTAAATGACAAGTCGTCTATCGGATCTCTGTAGTTTGTCATTCACCTTAAACGGCGTGGTATTAGGGTCATGGATGACGGTTCAGAAGTCAACACTTTGATAAGTCATGGTGTCGGTTATCTATCTTCCACGGAAACATATTACACATTCTCCCACGTCCACTAATATAGCCAGTTATATAACGCCACCTCATCAACGGAAAATAAAGAAAGGTGAAATCCCCTACTCTCTGGTCCAGTAGATGCATAAGGGAGAGCAACAGTCACAGCCACCTGATTTGAATACCTCTCTTTTATCAACGATCACAACATCTATTCTCTTCTTATTTTCAATCGACGAAAAAGGAGCCGTTACCAGCACGGAGAAGAGAGGTTTTCACTCTCCTTTGCAAAGAAACGTTTCGAATTTAAATTAAAGAAGAAGAGGAGGAGGAGGAGGAGGAGGAGGAGTTCTTTAGTGCATCAGTATGTGTTTGAGATCAATGCATCCAATATATGGAATTTACTCTCTTTTTTAAAAAAAGTATCGTTGTTTCTTGATGCAGATCTAATAGCTAGAAAATCAAAGTAAGATTTAATTTAATTGGTCAGTGATTATTTTCTTTTTGGATGTGATTGCAGGTTTTTGTGAATTTAAGGGAATCTCGGAGGTTGCTTAAAAATGGAGGAAGAGAAGAAGAAGAAAAGAAACAAGAAGAAGAAAAGCAAGCAGAACAACCACACCAACAATAATAAAGCATCAGAAGACGACGTGTCGGTTGGTGCTGCTACTAATAATAATAGTAATGGGCAAAATCAAGTTATAGAGGTTTCTTCAAATGGTGATGTCGTGGACGCAGAGGATTTTAATGGACATTATGATAAACCCAATGGAGCAGCACCGCATTCTGTAAGAGCTCAATTCTTTTTTTCCTTTTTTTTTAAATTTTAAAACCAATTTGTGCGCGCGCGCGCGCTTAAGTAATGATTGAGTTTTGTTTTATGTGGGTTCGATTGGTTCTTGTTAATTAATTAATAAATAAATGGAGCATTAGCCTCTTAATTTTGTAATGAAAAATGGAAATGAAAACGAAAGAGAAAAATAATCTGCCAGATGATATGACTGGATTATTGATGTGTTAGGGGTGAGCTTTCTGTGTCTTTTGTTGATAAATTAAGTTACGTTTTGATTAATAATGATAACCCAAGAAGCGCTTTGTCTTCTGCCACGCTCTCCTTAAGTTGTCTGCGGCAAGATTTGACAATGGAGTTTACACGTTGCATTTTTTGAATTTCTTAACGAAAACTTCTGAGATTATGGTTTATAGTGTATTTTATCACGTCTTTTTGTCTACATTTTCCTCATGTTAAGGGAAGATAGGATAGTACTTGTGACCATTTTTTAATTGCTACATGTTTTCAGATTCTTCTTTTTGCTACTTCTGCTTAGATTTTCTGTAGGATTGACTGCTGGTGATGACCCCACCTTTTTAAAATTCTGTTTTGCAGCCCTGGCTGAATAGAGAGGTGAGGCATTCGATCAGTTAGCTTTTCACCCTTGTTTCCTCCCTCTTTCTTCTCCCTATCATTTATGTTACACATTCTCATATATTTGTTTTTAACATTAGTTTTGAAGAGGAAATATATTCTTTGTTTCTTTTCTTTTGTACAGGCTGCTTTACAAGAGACAATCAAGCATTTACAAAATGAAACCGATTCACTCACAAGGACGAAGGTGCTGAATTATATTTTGTGAATTATCACGTGCATACGTGCTCATGCACAAGACACTCTTCCTGTTGTCATGTTGAATTATTCTTTTTTGTTTTAATTCTTGCAAGAAGTAATGTACTGCATTTAACAGGATACCTTTGAAGAGACAATCAAACGATTACAAGATGAAAATGATTCACACATACAGAAAGAGGTACTACGAACTTAATCCAACTGTGGGAATGTTCCTGACAAAAATTATCTGAATTACTTGACACACTTCGTCTTGTAACATTAAATTGGTTTGTTTGTTTTGACATTTATGCAAAGCATGAAGGAACTTACTGCATTTTACAGGCTACCTTAGAAGAGACGGTAAAACAGTTACAGAATGAAAGTGCTTCGCACACGCAGAAAGAGGTAATATCAATGCATTCAATGGTGGGATGGAATGGATTAATTTGTTGTGGACTTCACGAGGCTAGGTTTTTCTACCTTTTTCCTAATTATTTAAGTCTCTTGTCGTTGTTTGCATTGTGTTTTTGCAGGCATCCTTGGAAGATACAATCAATCAATTAAGAAGTGTAAACAATTTGTGCATACAAAAAGAGGTAGCGTAAATGTTTTTTAATCATTAGATAGATGATGAAATTTGTTTTGAGTTATGTTTAGACAGGAAAATGGTTTTTTTTTTCTCCTCTCTTTCATTCATGATACTAAAGTTCCAATCTGTTTGTTTGATATTTTTTGGAAGAGGAAGTCGCCTGACTATAATTTTACAGGCTACCTTTGAAGATACAATCAAAGAATTGAAAACTGAAAATGATTCCCACCTGCAGAAAGAGGTAGTATAAACAGTCAGCTGAATCTTAATTTTATGCTTTATGTGCTCTTACTGTCTGCCCTAAAATGGATGTTTTGCAGGCTGATTTAGAGAAGAGAATTGAACAATTGCAGAGTGAAAAAGATTTCTGGCTTCAGAAAGAGGTAATTTTGGTTTTATAGGCTTGTAAATAAATCTTTTCTCTTTTGGAACATTTAACACATTCAAGAGCATTTCTCTTTAACATGATAAGCCTTGGAACCAGTGTTGGAAAACGTCGTGTTGCATATTAATATGCAATCTGACATACCCAGCTTATCACTAGATTGCCAGCTATATGTTTTCATTATAAGCATCATACCATAGCATTTTAATGCTGCACGCATGCAGCCTATAAGATGCACTGTTAACTTTTTATCATATCAAGTGCAGGCTGGCTTTGGGGAGAAACTTAACCGCTTACAGGATGAGAAGGCTGCTCTGGTTTTAAAAGCTGTATATTCCATGCCTCGCAGCCTTTCAGTGAAACCATAACAAGAATTGTTTCACTGATTGGCATTATGCATTTCATTTTTGGTCTTTTCTTGTGTGCTCATGAGAAATAGTGCTTGATAATTTATTATTTTGAAATTTTATCAGTATAGTTGAATAACTTTGTGATATGTTCCACAGGCAAGCATGGGGAAGAAGATTGGACTATTAGAGAGTGATAAAGATTCTTGGACCATATCAGAGGTAATCACCTTTTGTTATGTGCGTTGTGTTTGCTTTTTCCCATGTTCTTTTTTTCCTTCTCACAAGAATTTGTTTGGTTGAAAGAGAGAAAAATTGGTTAGATGCTGAAAATGGGAGGGTTCATGCACAATGCTGTGTTTCAAGGAGACGGATTTAGGGAGGGGAGGAGGGAAGAAAGGGTAGATAAGCAGAGGAAATAAAATAGGAGAAAACTAGAAGACTTGTATTGGAGGTTAAACTGGTTTCAATTCATAGCTTGGAAATGAGTTGGAGGGTTCTTGCAGAATGATGCTGTACATGGAGAGGGATTTATGGAGGAAGAGAGGGAGGGTAGAGAAGTAGAGCAAATGAAATGGGATAAAACTAGAATAATTGTATTGGAGGAGATACTGGTTTCAATTTTTAATCTTTAATCATCAAAATGATGTCTATAAGACATAATGTGTGCGTTCTTTTATAGGCAGCAAAACGAGATGAGGAAGAATAAAACCATGTAGATCAATTATTTATATGCTTACAGGAAATGGAATAAAGTTTTATACAGTACAGTTTCTGACTAAATAAATATTAAGGTCATGGTAAACTATAATAATCATTAACTTCTAAATAAGAATACCATGAATAAAATTTCAAGAAAAATAGAACAAATATTTTAAAGTTGTTCCATTACTCTAGCATTGTTGTGGCATTTATCTCTTGCAGTAACAGTTCGTATTTATCCTTTTTATAGTCATCAGATTGAATTATCAAAGATGACCATTAATATACTTGCGCATCAATGTTCATACTCAGAATACAACCAAAGAAACCATTGCTAGAATGAATATCGACGTCACAAGACTACGAATGCAGGTATATAGTTTTATTCATGTAGTTATTGTTACATCAACGCTTCTGTTGCAACAGCCTATTGAACTTCACTGTGTTTGTAAATGTTGTTTGCATGAGCTCTGTCATGTTTAAGCTAATTGGTTGGTAGATTTGGTTATCCTAGAGAGTATTATGTGTAGCTCACAGCCATTCTGCATCATAACCTTGTATGTGTTCTGGTATGGAAATTAAAACAAAGCCTGGCAGGTGGTGGAGTTGGAAGATTCAAGGAATAGTCTCGTGAAAGAAAACCAACAACTGAAGGAAAGCATCTCTGACCTGAAGTTACAGCTTCAAAACATTGATACGAGTGTCTCCTTTGCTAACACATCAGAACTCGGAAAGGTTTGCCATCCTGTACCCAGCTTGTTAGCTTTTTGGGTGTTAAATTTATGGTCATATGTCAATTAGTTTTTGCTGTTAAAAGTTTTTTGATGCGTGCGATTTTATTCTTGCATTGAGATTCCTTGTTCTCTCTTGTGTTCACATTCATGATAAATTGTGATTAAACGTATTGAAAAGTTGGGTGTTAAATGTAGCTTGGCGCTGAAAAGGAGGAATTGAACTCGCAGATCGAAGCAGCTTGTGCACTGGTAGACAAATTGATCACAGAAAATGCAGACCTTGTTGAGAAAGTAATGAACTGCTATTCTGCTATCCCTCGATTGTCCTGTCAATGTTTATAGTTTTCTATTTCCCCCCGTCTTTAACTAATTCCAATGGTCCTAAGAAGGCGTTATGTATATAGTCTTTAAGTGGGTGTTTACTGATGATGTTATGCATCCACCAACTTTTAGTCAGGTTAATAATGCGTGGGTTTGAGCTCGCTTTTGTGTGCATGCACTCGTGTGGAATGTGTTAGCAGGTATTGTGACTTTTTTTAATCATTTAACTCTATATTTGTTTCTTAGGTGAATGAGTTGTACATTAAACTTGCCCATCAAGGGACAGCAGCTAGTTTTTCTTCAGCAACTGGAAGAGGTGTTATCGTTAGAAATTCTGAACTCGCCAATGGAACTCATCCCATGGCTGATTCAAATGCAAACTTGACTGCATGGGGCCATAAGCTAGAGTCCTTGGAAGTGGAACCTGCTGTGGTAGTTCAATACTCTTCAGAAGCTGGCTCTGGAGAAATTGTGCAAATCCCATTGGATGATAATGAAGTTCCGGATTTGGAGATGCAAGCTGCTGAGACTGACGATAAGAGTGGTGCTGTGCCACTTACGGATGCTCCACTAATCGGAGCTCCTTTCCGGTTAATATCATTTGTTGCAAAATATGTTAGTGGTGGTGACTTGGTCAACAGATGATTCAAATTAGGGCACTGGCTAGGATATATGATGTTTCGTTCTCCCCATGCATCATCTTCTTGTCCATTTTCATTTTTCTATGATGGGCAAGTGTGAGCCATTACTTTTTTTATTTTATTTTATTTTATTATTATTATTATCACCACACCGAACATGTTAACTGCAGAGTTGATAGACCATTTTCTTGTCCTAGACTTGCTTATATTTTTTTTCCTGGTTTATGCTAAAGTTGTGTCTGGGAGTGAATTGTGTTTTTAAAATATTTTTTCTATAAATTAATTTTTAAAATTTTTTTTTATGTGTTAATATTAAAAAAAATTAAAAAAAATAAAAAATTTTAATATATTTTTAAATAAAAAATATTCTAAAAAGTAATTTTTATCACAATTCTAATCAACTTCAAAATAACAAATCGACTGCTCTTGCATGACGTGTCGGCTTTTTAAAATAACGAAGGCACTTTAAGCGACATCGTAGTGGTAACTGGTAACATCACTTGGGCTTGATGGCTCCATAAGTTGTGTCGTTTGTTTTCTGCAGAAAAATAGCTCCGCATTCTCCTAGTTTACACGTGTGCAGCCAATCATATTCCCCCACCTCATCCCTGGAAAATAAAAAATCTCCGCGCACTGGTTCACTAAGTAAATAACTGTAAGAAATCACAGCCGTCGGATTTAATTAACTCAGATCAAGCTCGCAGTACAGTGCTCAATAAAGTAAAAAAAAACCCCACCAAACTGTAAGAAAGCGAAGCCGTATCAGCAGCCAATAAGAAAGGGGAGATGAAATCACCAAACCAATAAAAAAAAAACACGTGGAAAATATACGTAGCCGTTAGTTCAGGCCGTTAAATTAAAAAGGTCAGTCTTTTCGCTTGTTCATTCGTTGTCGTTTGCGATCTCTGTTTCTATTTCTAATTTGTTTTCCTGCTCACTGAAG
>Ga0325414_1003982_pt1 | contig 15423 bp, 7 predicted proteins | sample PopdelMetagenome_8_FD_206183 | JGI IMG/M metagenome (GOLD analysis project Ga0325414, IMG submission 206183) | Populus deltoides microbial communities from Bellville, Georgia, United States - Leaf-PdKOR-R3 | ecosystem: Host-associated > Plants > Phyllosphere > Phylloplane/Leaf | place: USA...
TATCTTTTGAGGTTTTAATTAATTTGGTCATTACGCAGTCCTCTGTTTGAAAATTGGGTTGAATCACAAAAACAAACTCTCTGGAGCTCTAATACCATATCATCTTAACTTCAAAGCTTAAGTTTCTACATAAAACCATGTTCAAACTATTATTTTCTATTTGTCGGCACTGTTTCTGTTTGGTTGCCTAGAAAAAATGGGACAGGTTAAAAAAATTTGAAGTATGGTAAACTGCACAGCCCTTGTTTGAGTGGGGTTTTTTCCTTTTATTTTGTCAAATGACATGGAAAAGAAAGAGATTTCATAATTTAATTATAAAGAATCTCTCTATTATTTTTTATTTTATTTTCACTTAATGCAATACTCAGTTGAACACGTCTCTTCGGGCTGTAATATTTTAATTGTTTTTTCAATCATTAATCTTCCCTTGCAATTCCCTTTGTATATACCAATAAAAACTTTTCTTCGGTGAATACCAATCAAGATATATAGCAATATTATTTTCTATCAGAAAATATCATCATGATATTTAACAATTTTCTAGCAGTAATTAAAGTGCCCAAAGATACCAATGATCCCGTCATAGATGAGTGGTCTTACCATTTCAAACGGTTCGATGAATTTGCTTCCATACAAATGTTATAAGCTTGAGTAATTTTCATCGGTGTCAAGAACAACTATTGGGTACTTTATGGCTCCAAAAGATAGTAATTATATAATCTTTAAGCAGCTTTTGGATCAGTAGTTACTGGTGTATCGTCTCGTACTCTGGATTAATATTAAATTTTAAAAAAATATATAAAATAAAATATTAAAAGTATAAATAATATTTTAATAGTTTTTAATAAGGTAGCCTCAAAGCTGTTAGATCTGAAATGGTTGTCAAATTCAAATAAATCTGATGTGGTAGCTAGAAACAAGGTGTTTGGGTATGGTAAAAATTATTTTGATAAATAAATTTAACAAATGTAATCAAATAAATTTCTTATATTTTAGAATTAAATATCTACATCAACACCTAACTCTTAATTTTCAAAGCTTTATAATTTTCGAAGCTTTATACCTTAGAAAATGATACCTCAATTTTGTACTTATGAACTACGTTTTGCTTGGAAACCTCTGAAGGTGGAGCCTGTCACCGTGAGTCAACAGCTAGTCTTCAGCTTTATTAATGCATATTATTAATTAAAGCATATTATTATCTTCCATCATATGTGGATAGAATGCACTCTTACTTTTCAAAGTTGGCTTATTCAATAGTGCGAAGTATTTGATACGTTCATTAATTATCGTGGGCTCGTGTGGACTTAATTTCAAGAATATATAGTTCCCTTGGAATGCATGCTGCTAAAAATCATGGTGGCTGTCGCACGGGTGCAGCGTCGCGGTGAATATTCCATTTCAAATCTAAAATGTAAACCTATTTGGCAAATATGGGGAGACAAAAAATTCTTGTCGTTTATTGGTAGAAAATGAAATGGGAGTCGCCACCTAGTATTTTGGTCACTAGGAACCCTAACTGGTCTCAGAGATCGGGTACAGGGACTAGTTGCGTAAATGGAAGGTATTAGCACCCTAAATACGCCTTACCTAAGGTAAGCTGCATTATTTGATTGTCTAATAAAAAAACTAAGGTGTTATCCTATTTCAATTGTTGGTCTATTTATGGTTCAAGAAAATTCCTCCTCAGTAAGGAGGTCCTTATCTTATCGGGTAAAAACTATATGAAAACTATATTTTTAATATCAGGAATACGTTTTACGTATAAATTCGTAATCCTAGATACTAAAAGAAGACAAAAATATTTTTTAGAATTTTAAAATATTAGCCAAGTTCTCATGGCTCTAACAAACTTGTTATTAAAACCAAAGTGCATGCTAAAACCTTTTTTAAATGTTTTTGTTTTATGCATAAAAAGACAATATGATTTTTTTTGTTATAGGAAAATACGATGTGATGATTTTTTTTTTATCTTTGAGAGACTTGGCCGTATGCATGAAAATAAAATATATTTTTTTAGTTTTATAATTGTTTTGCAATGTTTTGACGAAAATCATGTATTTTAATACTGGATTTGTATCTTTACGGTATAAAAATACAAACCAATATTACACAAAATAGATAAAAAAAAATACACGAGAAAAACACCAATTTTTTAGAAAATATTTTTGGAATTTAAAATTTTTTTTATTTAAAAAAAATGAACAGTAGATTACTCTCCACTGTTCACGTGAACAGTGGAGAGTGAATTAATTCACTCCCCCCTGTTCACGCGACGTGAACAGTGGAGACCACCGAGGAAGAAGAAGAAGAAGAAGAAGAAGAAAGGGAAGGGGAAGGAGGCTGACTTGCGATGGAAGCTAGGCTGCGACGAGGAGGCTCTGCCGGTGGCTCAGCGGGCTTCGGTGGAAGGAATGGTGGCCGGTGTCGGTTGCTGGTGAAGGAAGAAGAAAAGTTGCAGAGGAGAGAGGCTCGGCGGGGCTCTCACTATATGAGTTGTTCGGGCGGTTGCTTGTGATGGAGATGGAGGTTTTAAAGCCGGTGGCGACGATGTTGGCGGCTGAACGCAGCGGTGGAGGGAAAGAGAGGCAGGTTCTGCTGGCAGCAGGAACCGGATTAGGGAGGCTGGTTTTTTGGCTGTCTTTGGACCCCAATTTCTCCCTCGTTGAAGCATGAAAATCACATATATTTATAGGTGGTGGAAGAGGAACACCTCTTCTCTTCTATTGACAAATTTCAGCCCTTGTTTCGACCCGAAAACACTCCAACCACTGCTTCAAAGAAGCAATGATGAACTGCCATCTTTTTGCAGGAAAATGGCAGGTCAGGTTGGCCATTTTGGGGCGGTGTCCCAGCCGCTATAGCCTTGATCAGAAAAAACTATTTACACTAGGGTATATTAAGCAGTCAGGGTATCGTTTTAGTGCAGGTTTCATTTAATTTGGGGAAGAAACGAGGCGTCAAACGCCTTGGGAAGGAGGCCCTTCGGGCAGCCTCTCTGAAGAAGATGGTGAATAGTAAATTTCTGCCAATTACAGTTTAATCCCTTAATTTGTGGTTTATTTCTAATTGCACCCCTGATTGGCCTCAGACTTTCAAATTTGTTTAATTTCACCCCTGACGAACTTCAATTCGCACCCCATATTTCCGCGCCTTTTCCAGTTTGGTCTTTGGCTTCGGATTTCCTAAATTAAGTCCCTAATTGACCGTTAAACTTTAATATTTATGCAATTAAGCCCCTGATTTGACCAAATCAACTCTTAAAAATTATAATTTGACCCCAGAACTTTAATTTCTTCCAATTAAAGCTCAAATTGACTTAAAAATCAATTTTCTTGCAATCAAACCCTCTATAAATTCAATTAAACCTTCAATAAAATCCAATTAAGTCCATAAACATCCAATTTTAGACTTTTTTCTTCAAATTAAATTTTTTTTTCCCACAAGGCTCTTATTATTCAAGTATATACTGTAAAAACTTCAATCCTTGTATTTTTGAACCTCCTTTATCAATTTTTCTGATCCTTTTCTGAGCGCTCCAACCTCCTATTATTTTTTCTAATTTCTTCCAGCTATACATTTTTATTTTTATTTTTGTGTGGGGATCCAAAAAAGAGTTACAACAGTGGCTATAAATAGCTAGGAGCGGTGGATAGGAGGAGAGCATAACCATTTTAGTTAGTCACATATATTTCCAAGATGAACTCGAAGGCCCTTCTTATCGCATGCTTTCTCTTAGCTACCATCGTCTTCTCTCCCCTATCCACTTGCACTGCTCGAGAATTGGCCGAGCGAGGTGAGATTTTATTTCCATCATTAACTTCAGAAAAACAGTTCATTTTGTGTGTGTAATCTCTTTGTACGCCGGCTTTTTTCATGCACACGACCTTTTGTTATAAAACTGATGAGTCAACCTTTACTTCTACTTCCGGCATTAATTAACTAGAGATAATCATTAATTTCATGTTTTGTATGTATATATTGTTTAATTATTCTGTCGTGGGCTATCTTATATATATAAAAAAGATGATTCTGCTATAATATCAGATTATGTCAACATGAATTTGCTATAACATGATAAGCCAGTGAATCTTGCAGACGTAGGAACTCGGAACCCCAATAAACCAGTGTTCAGTTGCGGAAGGGGTAATCGATATTGCGTACCTGGCCAATCACCAAAACGTAAATGCCATATGTACAAGCGTAATTGTTAGAAGCAAGCAAAGTTGAGTGCTTAAAAAGTATGGAGAGCTTCTGCTGTCTTTATCAGTATGTAAAATGATCAGAACTATTTATGTGAGAAAAATAAATAAAGTTCTCCAGTGGATTCGAAGAAGCAAGCAAAGTTGGGTGCTTAAAAAGTATGGACGGCTCATAGTGTCTTTATCAATATGTAAAATGTTATTTTGATATGGGAACTATTTATGTGAGAAAAATAAATGAAGTTCTTAGTGAGTTAATTTCATGGTATCTTTTGAGATTTTAATTTCGGTCATTACGCAGTCCTCTTATTTGTAATCCATGAGAATTATTAATGAAGTTCAATTATGCCAAACAAAATGCTTAATTACTTGTTTTTCCTCAAATATCAAGTTGATATATATATAAAATAAAATAAAGCTTGACTAGGGAGAGCAGAGCTTTAGCTATATAGGTTGTAGCTCAGGCTTTACTCTAACTACAAGGGAGAAAAATAAGGAATAAACAACCCAACTAATGAAGCAACAGCATAAAAATTCAAACGAAATCAGAACTTAAGCGGACCAAGCCGAAATACATTCGTGATAGCTATATAGATCTGCACCTGTATACTATAATGAAGAATTCGGATTTCTGATCCAACCTACAGCAAATTAGAACAAATGTCATAGAATATCTTCCCATATAGGTTGTTTTTCCTCAAATATCAAGTTGTTCCTGGTATTCTATATAGTCCAAACAATGTTAAACATAACCCCCCCTCCAAACAGATATTTCAAACTTACAATGATTTTCCTATAAAAGACCTAGCTATTGACATTAAAGGTCGTCGAGGGCATATGACATCACCCAGCTCAGACCTTTCCAAGCTACAATTTTATTCCAAAGTTTTCAGACCATTGGGCAATGCATGAGAATGTGGGAGATAGTTTTAGAATGGTGCTCACAGAAAAGGCAACAATCATCTTGAGAGCTTAGGATATGTCTCTTAACCAGAAAGATTTTTGTGCAAAGGCCTTCATTTAGGGCTGGCCATAAAGTCCTTTCTGTTTTTGGAGGGTAAATAAATCTCTAGGCATCTGTATATAAGTTTTAGTTCCAACAAACCTGATCCCTTCAAGAGCAAGTATACAAGAGTTTACAGTATAGCCATCTTCCTTCCCCATTCCCAAACCAACCTGTCTTTTTTTGATCGATGAATAACTGCAAGATTAAGATTAGACATTAACATTTGAAATATCAAATCTCTCTAGTTCCAAGGAGTCTTATCCATTTCAGATTCCAATACCAAATATATATTTACTATCTAGTATTCCATTTGGCTAACGAGCCTTGCTTTGGAGGAGAATAGGTGGAAGAGAGCAGCTTTGGAGGAGGATAGGTGGAAGAGAGTAGGATAAGAGTTAGCTAAACAAAAGTCAATCAACCAAGTATTTGACCAAAAATTTATCCCGTTACCATTATTCATTTTAAGTTTATAACCAGCACGAATAAGAGTGCTATCATGATCCTTATCAATACCATATAATCTTAACTTCAAAACTTAAGTTTCTACATGAAACTTTAAAGCTTGGGTTTCTCAATTATCTCTCAAAACCATGTTCGAACTATTATTTTCTATTTTTCTACACTGTTTCTGTTTGGTTGCCTAGAAAAATGGGACAGGTTAAAAAAATTTGAAGCATGGTAAACTGCACAGCCCTTGTTTAAGTGGGCTTTTTCCCCTTTAATTTTGTCATAAGACATGGAAAAGAAAGTGATTTAATAATTTATAAAGAATCTCTCTATTATTTTTTATTTTATTTTCAATTAATGCAATACTCAGTTAAACATGTCTCTTCGGGGCGCTGTAGAAATATTTTCAAATGAAATCCTATTATTTCAGGTCGAGGGCTATTTATAAGAACTAATTAATTTTAAGGCTTTCAAAGCCTGACATTGAAGAGGATGGAAGAACTCACATTTGTGTGAATGTTAAATAAATTCAAAAAGATTTGTGTCAGACTAATTAATTACTAGTTAGTTAGAATTTCCATTAGATTTTAATAATTAGAGGTGTAATTTCTCTATAAATATAAAAGTCTATTTATTGAAGAATTTTAAGAGTATTAAATATAGAATTAAGAGAATGGAAGTTTAAAATGTGAAATTAAACTAGATTTGGGATTCTAAAAAATTCTACCATTTCTATTTAGATTAGAATTTTTTTACATTAGTTTAATTTCTTAATTGTTTAGAAATTAAATATCTTAATATACTTTTTAAAGTTTTAAACATATAAAATTTTTCAAGTTTTACACGTGTAGATGCAATTACATTCATACATTTCGAAGTTATAATATTTAACTCTATTTTTTTGTGGTAGATTCAATATGAGGTGGTGAGTTTTGATAATCATGTGTGCCTTTTCGTATAACGTTGTCGCTAGTTAATTGAGGAGGTGAAATAACGAAGGAATTAAAGCACATAACAGCAGTAATCATACTTTTTACAATATCCCGGCATCCATTTACTGTGTATATTACATGCATGCACTTATAAATTAACCTAACACGCTTAGAGACCTCTGAAGGCGGAACCTGTTACCGTTAGTCAACCAGCTAGTCTTCAGCCTTTTATATTAATTCAGGATATCGTCTTCCACGCATTTTTAAGCTTAAGGTCCACGATCAAATTCCAGTCACAATACCTTAGAAAATGATACCTCAATTTTGTACTGATGAACTATGTTTTGCTTGGAAACCTCTGAAGGTGGAGCCTGTCACTGTGAGTCAACAGCTACTCTTCAGCTTTACTAATGCTGAGTATCGTCTTCCATACTTCCAGCATATGTGGAAAGAAAGCACTCTTACTTTTCAACGTTGGCTTATTCAATAATGCGAAGTATTTGATACGTTCATTAATTATCTTGGGCACGTGTGGACTTTATTTCAAGTATGGAGGGCTTCTGCTGTCTTTATCAATACGTAAAATGATGAGAACTATTTATGTGAGAAAAATAAATAAAGTTCTCCAGTGGATTAGAAGAAGCAAGCAAAGTTGTGCTCTTAAAAGGTATGGACGGCTCATAGTGTCTTTTTTTTTTTTGGATTAATGTGGGTGTCCGGGCTAATTTGAGTGCACCTCGATTAATCACACGGGCCCTGAAGTTAACGACCATGTAAGCTTCCAGTGGCCATCATATAAACAACCACAGGGCTCGAACCTGAGATTACAGAGGGAGCAAACCCCTTAGCCCCAAGCTTTTATCACTGGGTCACCTCCTAGATGGTTGGCTCATCGTATCTCTATTAATATGTAAGATGTTATTTTGAAATGGGAACTATTTACGTGAGAAAAACAAATAGAGTTCTTGGTGAGTTAATTTCATGGTATCTTTTGAGGTTTTAATTAATTTGGTCATTACGCAGTCCTCTGTTTGAAAATTGGGTTGAATCACAAAAACAAACTCTCTGGAGCTCTAATACCATATCATCTTAACTTCAAAGCTTAAGTTTCTACATAAAACCATGTTCAAACTATTATTTTCTATTTGTCGGCACTGTTTCTGTTTGGTTGCCTAGAAAAAATGGGACAGGTTAAAAAAATTTGAAGTATGGTAAACTGCACAGCCCTTGTTTGAGTGGGGTTTTTTCCTTTAATTTTGTCAAATGACATGGAAAAGAAAGAGATTTCATAATTTATAAAGAATCTCTCTATTATTTTTTATTTTATTTTCAATTAATGCAATACTCAGTTGAACATGTATCTTCGGGCTGTAATATTAACATGTAATATTTTAATTGTTTTTTTAATTATTAATTTTTATTTCTAATTTTGTCGGTATATACAAACCAAAAAAAAATAATATAGATTTATCATGGTTTCTAAGATATTTTATAGGTATTTTAAGTAAACAATTTGAAAAAAAATTTTTAGATCAAAAAAATTAAACCCTGATTTTCCAGTTATTATGGTGGTCGGAATATAAGTAAATCAAACAACTTGTTCTCTGATTTTTTGTTTTAAAAAAAAAATGAGGACGAAAGACATGCTATAAAAAAAATAAGAGCTCAGTTGCGGGGGGTTTGCCAGTGCAAACTCACATGGGGAACCTAACAAAATTGGTGAGGCGTCCAAACCCAACAAAGCCTGGCCTTTGTTCTTTTTTGGTAAATTATTTTTTTTTTAATTTTGTTTTAAATTAATGATTTGTTTTGTTTTTTTCTCTAATTTTTTTATTTTTCAGATTATATTTATAGTATGTACAACCGCGCATGGTGTTTTTTTTTTTTTTATTTTATTCAATCAATTTAATTTGTGTTTTCATTTCCATTATCATTTTCTTTAATAAATAAATTTAGTAAATACAATTAAATAATTTTTTTATATTTTAAAATTAAATATCTTCATATACACTCGAAGCTTTATACTTTTCAAAGCTTTATACGTTAGAAAATGATACCTCAATTTTGTACTTATGAACTATGTTTTGCTTCGAAACCTCTGAAGGTGGAGCCTGTCACCGTGAGTCAACAGCTAGTCTTCAGCTTTATATTAATGCATATTATTAATTAAAGCATATTATTATCTTCCATCATATGTGTGGAAAGAATCCACTCTTACTTTTCAAAGGTGGCTTAGTCAATAATGCGAAGTATTTGATACGTTCGTTAATTATCTTGGGCACGGGAGGACTTAATTAATTTCAAGAATATATATTTCCCTTGGAATGCATGCTGCTAAAAATCATGGTGGCTATTATTAGTAAGAGCGGTGGATAGGAGGAGAGCATAACCATTTTAGTTAGTCACATATATTTCCAAGATGAACTCGAAGGCCTTTCTTATCGCATGCATTCTCTTAGCTACCATCGTCTTCTCTCCCCTATCCACTTGCACTGCTCGAGAATTGGGCGAGCGAGGTGAGCTTTTATTCCCATCATTAACTTCAGAAAAGCAGTTCATTTTGTGTGTGTAATCTCTGTGTACGCCGGCTTTTTTCATGCACACAACCTTTTGTTATAAAACTGATGAGTCGACCTTTACTTTTACTTCCGGCATTAATTAACTAGAGATAATCATTAATTTCATGTTTTGTATGTATATAGTATTTAATTAATCTTTCGTGGGCTATCTTCTATATATATAAAAAAGATGATTCTGCTATAATACCAGATTATGTCAACATGAATTTGCTATAACATGCGTGAATCTTGCAGACGCAAGTGGATCAAACAACCCCAATAAACCAGTGTTCGGTTGCGGAAGGGGTAAGCGATATTGCGTACCTAGCCAACCACCAAAACGTTGCCCTCCTTACAAGCGTAATTGTTAGAAGCAAGCAAAGTTGAGTGCTTAAAAGTATGGAGAGCTTCTGCTGTCTTTATCAATATGTAAAATGATGAGAACTATTTATGTGAGAAAAATAAATAAAGTTCTCCAGTGGATTAGAAGAAGCAAGCAAGGTTGTGTGCTTAAAAAGTATGGACGGCTCATAGTGTCTTTATCAATATGTAAGATGTTATTTTGAAATGTGAACTATTTATGTGAGAAAAATAAATGAAGTTCTTAGTGAGTTAATTTCATGGTATCTTTTGAGATTTTATATAATTTCGGTCATTACGCAGTCCTCTTATTTGTAATCTCCCATGAGAATTATTATATGAAGTTCAATTATGCCAAACAAAATGCGTAATTTGAATAAAATAAAATAAGCAGAGCTTTAGCTACAAAGATTATAGCTTAGGCCTCACTCTAACTACAAGGGAGAAAAATAAGGAATAAACAGCCCAACTAATGAATCAACAACACAAAAATTCAAACGAAATCAAAACTTAAGCAGACCAAGCTGAAATATATTCATGATAGCTATATAGATCTGCACCTGTATACTAGAATTACACCTTCTTCTTCTCTTTTTCTTTGTAGTATTCTATTAAGGAAAGAGACCCTATACAATGTAAACACTCTTATATAGTAATAGTTATTGTATAGAATACATCCCACCATTATATTATACACAACCCTACAAGTATAAATACAAAGGATGGCTGCTACCCTTTAGCAACCTACACAATTATACAAAACTATCTCTCAATTAAATCTTAACTTGGTATCAGAGCTGCGGTTATTGTTCAGCAGCCTTCTTCCGTAAATAGCTGCAACTCTCTTGCGTAATTGTTTCAACCAGCAGCCATTCTTTCTTCTTAGCAGCCGTTTTTCCTCTATTATAGTCGCCAGCAGCAGTTCTTTGTTTCTCAGCAGATATCAGTCATCCTCTTCCTCTGTTACTTCTCATCAGCATCCTTAAAAGAACTGCAACTTCTCCTCCCTAGCAACATGGACAATCAAGAACTTCAACATACTGCTGGCGCTGCATCAGATCTTCAATCTTCTTTCTCTCCTGTGGCGCAAACCGTTATGTATGGAGCATCACCTACTGCCTCCATTATTTCTCTTCCTAACACACACCAGGTAGTCTCTTTAAAACTATCCAACCATAATTTCCTGTATTGGAGGATGCAGATGAAACCGTTTCTCTTGGGCCAAGGCGTTTATTCATTTGTTGATGGTACATCATCATGTCCTCCTTCACATCTGGCAGCAACCGAGACATCTACATTCTCTGTCAACCCTGCCTATTTGTCATGGAAGCAGCAAGATCACCTAATCATGAGTGCCCTCCTATCTTCTCTCTCGGTGGAAGTTCTGCACTTGGTTGTAGATTATAACACTTCCCATGCCATCTGGACAACACTGGAAACAACTCTTACATCTCCCTCAAATTCCAGGATTATGAAGCTCCATGGCTCATTCCAGGATTTACGACAGAATGATGATTCTGCTAGCATTTACTTGCAGAAGGCAAAGGCCTTGTTTGATGAACTGGCTGCCGTTGGCAGACCAATCTCCCTGGCAGAATTTAACTTGTATGTATTTTGAGGGTTACGTAGTGAGTTTAAGGATCTCGTCACCAGCCTGTCCAGTAAGGATGCTCTCATCACCTATACTGATCTCCATAGCAGCCTCCTTACACATGAGTTTCTTCACAAAGCCTCTGTCCAGCCATCTGTAACAGCTCCTCTGTTACCAACTCCAACGCAGCAGCCAGCTGCATTCTTTGTGCAGCATCAATCTGGCAGACGGGGTCGTTTTCGTGGGAGCTGGAGACCTAACAATCGCAGCAATTTCTATCGTGGCAATGGACCAGCTCACAGTTATACTTCAGGACAACACTATCGCCCACAAGGAAACCGGTTCTCCTCTGGCACTTCCTCACGGCCAACAGGCAGTTTTGGGCAGCAAGGAAATTGTTTTTCTGGCTATACTCGCAATATAAAATGTCAGCTGTGTTATGAATATGGGCATACTGCTCAACAGTGTTCTCAGTTGGCTACTCATCATATGCAAGCTAATGCTAATCTTGCATTTAATACTGCCTCTTCCACTACTCCTGTTACTTGGTTTCCTGATACAGGTGCAAATCATCATGTCACGCCGGACCTTGTAAGTATGACGAGTTCAGAACCTTATCTTGGAAATGATCATCTGCATGTTGGTGATGGTAAGGGCCTTGTTATCTCAAATATTGCTCACTCTAAAATTCGCTCACCAAACCGCATGTTTACTTTATCCAATATCTTACATGTTCCTACCATTAAAAAACCTCTGCTATCTGTTCAAAAATTTTGTCTTGAGAATAACGTCTTTTTTGAATTTCATTCCTCTCTATTTTATGTTAAGGATCTCATGACAAAGGAAGTTCTTCTTTCCGGTCAGAGTAGAGATGGTCTATATGTTTTGTCCGAATCGTCCGCAACGTCGTTGCCTCAAGCTTTTTCCTCTACCTGTCTATCTACTTCAGCTGATGTCTGGCACTGTCACCTTAGACATCTTAGTTCACGTATTCTACATTTATTGGTGAAAAATAAAAAAGTGTCATGTACGTCCACTCAGTTTAATTTTCCTTGTCCTGCGTGCCCTTTAGGCAAGTCATCACGTCTGACCCTAAAAACTACAGGTCATCAAACTCGAGCTCCCCTTGACTTGATTTTTAGTGATGTTTGGGGCCCATCCCCTATGTTGTCATTTGATGGTTTTCACTATTTTGTTATTTTTGTGGATGCTCATACAAAGTTTATATGGTTTTATCCCTTGACTGCTAAGTCTGATGTTTTTGCAATTTTTCATCAGTTTCAGGCGCTTGTGGAGTGCCAATTCTCCTTAAAAATTAAGTCTGTTCAAACTGATTGGGGTGGTGAATATCAAAAACTAAATACATATTTTAAAACGATTGGTATTCATCATCGTGGATCTGCCCGCACACTCATGAACAAAATGGCATAGTTGAACGCCGTCATAGACATATTATTGAAACTGAACTAACTCTCCTTGGGCAGTGTCACACTCCCCTTAAATATTGGAGTTATGCTTTTGAAAGTTATGTTTATTTGATTAATCGCATGCCCACTCCAGTTCTTAATAATAAGACACCGTTTGAATGTTTTCTAAAATCAACACCTAATTATGCATTTCTTCGTACTTTCGGGTGTCTCTGTTTTCCTTTTCTTCGTCCATATAATGCTCACAAGTTAGACTTTCGGTTCACTCCTTGTGTTTTTCTAGGATATAGTACCTCGCATATCGGTTATCGTTGTCTTGATTTTTCATCCAAACAAATTTATCTTGCTCGTCATGTCCGGTTTCATGAAAATGTTTTTCCTCTTGATAAAATTGAACAGATTACAGCAACACCCAAACAGCCCTCTGCTCCCTCTATACCCGTCACTTTACATCCTCTCATGCAACCCTCTTCAGTCCCTTCACCACTGCCCCCTACACTGCCTACACTTCCTCCGGCTCACTTACCATTATCTGCATGTTATTATGATCATTCTTCAATTGCAGGTTCAGATTCATCACACTCACAAGCGTCACTCGATGCTGCTGCCAGCTCCCCTGTTTTATCCCTTGTTCGCTCCCCTGTTATGGGTGCTTCTTCTGCTGGGTCTCCTTCACGGTCTGATACAGGTTCTGCCTCTCTTTCCCCTCCTAGTATTACCGTATGTGTTGATCTTTCTAAGTTCAATCTCCAGCATGTCCCTACTGCTGTCTCCTCTCCATCTTAGCGGGTTCGCACCCATCCTATGGTGCTTCGACCGTGGCCAGCAAAAAATGCTAATCTTAGCATTGCGGCTGTCTCACGAGTCACAACCTTACCTCAGCAGGAGCCATTGTCCTTTAAGGATGCAAACAGGTATGTTACTTGGGACAGTGCCATGCAGGAGGAACTTTGGGCACTTCACTCTAATCAAACTTGGACGTTGGTGCCTCCCCATCCAACTATGAATGTGATTGGCAGTAGATGGGTTTACAAAATAAAAAAGACATGCTGATGGTCAGGTCGCCCAATATAAAGCATGATTAGTTGCCCGTGGCTTCACTCAGCAAGAAGGAATTGATTATTTGGAGACGTTCAGTCCAGTGATTAAGCCTACAACAGTTCGCCTTGTGCTCACTATTGCTGTCTCATATGGTTGGACCATTCATCAGTTGGATGTTCATAATGCTTTCCTAAATGGCATTCTTCAGGAAGAGGTATACAGGGCGCAACCGCCTGGGTTTGTTGATCCTGCACTCCCTTCTCATGTGTGTCGTCTCCATAAATCTCTGTATGGTTTGAAACAAGCCCCTCGTGCTTGGTACAACCGGTTGAGTGAGTTCTTACTCTCTATTGGATTTCAGGCATCCAAGGGTGATACTTCTCTGTTTATTCTCTCTCATGATGGTGCTATGATTTACTTGCTTGTGTATGTTGATGATATTTTATTAACCGGGAGTAACTCAGCTGTGCTTCATAGATTGATTACTTTGCTACAATCAGAATTTAAGCTTCGGGACTTGGGCTTTGTTCATTTCTTCTTGGGTATTGAAGTTAAATCTACTGCTATGGGTATCTTATTAAGCCAACATAAATATGCCCTTGATATCATCCAACGAGCAGGTATGACTTCGTGCAAACCAGTTGATACTCCTCTATCTGCCTCCTCAAAATTAACACTCATACCGGGTACTCTCTACTCTGATCCCACACGGTATCGACAAATTGTTGGGGCATTACAATATCTTACCTTCACTAGACCTGACATCTGCTATGCAGTCAACAAGGTCTGTCAATTTATGCATGCCCCCACTGAGGATCATTGGTCTGCTGTTAAACGCATTCTGCGTTACCTCCAGGCTACAACCACTTATGGTCTGCACATCACTAGGGATTCTCCCTTGTCTCTTCATGGTTTCACAGATTCTGATTGGGCTGGTAGTATTGACAATCGCAAATCCACAGGTGGTTATCTTGTGTACCTTGGCTCTACCCCTATCTCATGGAAATCCGGGAAACAACACACTGTTGCGAGGTCTTCTACTGAAGCGGAATATAAAGCCTTAGCTGATGGTACTGCTGAGATTTTATTGATTCGCTCATTATTGACAAAACTTCGGGTCCCTTCTTCAACTGTGACCACGTTATGGTGTGATAATTTAGGGGCCACTTTCTTATCTGCAAATCCTGTATTTCACGCTCATACTAAACATGTTGAAGTTGATTATCACTTTGTCCGTGATCGGGTTACTAAGCAAGAAATTCAGGTACGGTTTATCTCTTCCAAAGATCAACTAGCCGATGTCCTTACCAAGCCTCTTCCTCCTGTCTCGTTTGCTTACTTTCTATCCAAGCTTCGGGTCGAATCTCCACCTTCAGCTTGACGGGGTGTATTAAGGAAAGAGACCTTATACAATGTAAACACTCTTATATAGTAATAGTTATTATATAGAATACATCCCACCATTATATTGTACACAACCCTGCAAGTATAAATAAAAAGGATGGCTGCTACTCTTTAGCAACCTACACAATTATACAAAACTATCTCTCAATTAAATCTTAACTTATTCTATGGTGTATCTTTCTGCATCTGTACACGTGTTAGTTTTAATATTATTCCGAGTTTAAAAATGATTCAAGAAGTCAACTCAGGTTAATTTATCAAGTTCGTAACCCTGATTATAAGATTATAATATCCCCTTAGAAATTAAATCAAAATAAATTATAAATCGCATTTCCAATAAATCTAATATTAAAAGATAAAATAAAAAAAAATCAAAATACCGTTTCCTTCTCTTTTAGTTTTTATTAAGTATTTTCGTCCATATACATGTGGATGGAATTGCACTCCTATATTTC
>Ga0325414_1003983_pt1 | contig 15423 bp, 10 predicted proteins | sample PopdelMetagenome_8_FD_206183 | JGI IMG/M metagenome (GOLD analysis project Ga0325414, IMG submission 206183) | Populus deltoides microbial communities from Bellville, Georgia, United States - Leaf-PdKOR-R3 | ecosystem: Host-associated > Plants > Phyllosphere > Phylloplane/Leaf | place: USA...
CATTTTTCAAGCGAATTTGGATCTGAGTACAAATTCAGTTAGGAAAGAAAATGTGAATAAACAATCAGATTCATATATTTACTAGCAAGAGATTAGATGATTTAAGGGTGTGAGTTTCAAATCAAAATCTTTTCGTGTTTGTAAAGGTAGCGACCGTCTGAAAAAGGAGTGGAGTGGGTTCGGTAAAGCCCAAATGTAATCTCTTTTCTAGATGGTCCATTGGACTCATCCAATATTATAGAATTCACATTGTTTCCATGGGCTTGTCTAATGTTGTTTAGATAAATAAAGATTATTAGCTCCTTCACTCTTTTTGAAAAAATTAAAATAAACAGTGTGGTACTTCTTTCATTGCATACAAAAGTGTAACTTATACATGCTTATTATGGAAATTATCTGATAATTTATTAAAATATTATTGGTCTTGCTTGAACTAAGTTTTCAAGTCATTCGGTTAATTCTATTGAAGAAAAAACTAACAGCTGTAGTTATTAGATCCGACCCGGGAGTTGACCTGGTCAAAGAACCGGGTTTCGAGTTACACGGATTGACCCAGGTTAACCCGAATTAACTCGGAAAAATTTAAAAAAAATTAATATTTCATATGAAAAAATTAAGAAACAATTCATGTGAATATAGACTATACATGTTATAAATAATGAAGTTTAAAAGATTATTTCAAAAGATTTTGTATCCCACATTAAAAAGATACTATGTTAGTATGTTATCCTTTTAAGTTGAAATATTTAAACCAAAAAGATTTTTTATTCCACATTGAAAAAACATTTTTTTTCTTGTAAATATAAAGTATATATATTAAAAGGTTTCATATCCCACATTGAAAAGAATAATAATTTCTATGAACATAGAGTATATATATTAAAGGGTTTTAAATTCAACATTTAAAAAATAAAATATTCTTCTAGCATTTATATAGTGAACTTTGAAAATGGTTAATAACCAACTAAAAAATATATAAAAAAGAAGGGTCTCCGACTAGGAGAAAAAACACATTTAAAAAAAAAAATCGGGTCTCAACTGGGTTTTGCCGGGTCGCCCGAGTCACGAGTCAACCGGGTTTCACTGGGTTTTTTCTTATTCCGATCTTTTACCTTACTCGAACTGGTCCAGCCACCGAGTCAACCGGGTCTTAGGTCGACCTGTTGGGTCGGTCCGGGTTTAATAAGTAGCGTTTCAAACAATACTAAAATAAAGAGACAAAGATAATGAAAATAGAAATGTATTTTCTTGGAGAAACAAAAATAAATATATCCTACTATTATTTTGGAGTGAGTTTCTATTATTCTAAAACAAGAGGTACAAAAAAAGCATGTCTTTAAATACATTATTTTTTATTTCTAAAATATCATTATAAGAAATTCTAAATTTTAAAATTATCTAACTAAGACATGTAAAGAAAAAAATAGTTATTATTATAGTTTTAAAATCCAACTCGATCAATCCAGGGCAAGACCCGGGTAACAGGTCAGGAGAGTCAACCTAGATTTACCCGGGTCAATATAAGAATAAAAATGGTTATTATCATAACTTTAAAACTTGACTCAAGGTTCTACCCACAACAAGGCTCAGGACACGGGTAAATAGGGTCAAATTTAAAGATAAAAATAATTATTATCATAGTTTTAAACTTGACTCGACGGTTAGTTCCGAGTAATGTCCAGGTCACGGGTCAAGAGAGTCAGCCTAGGTTGATCAACCCAGGTTGACTTGGGTCAATGTCAAGATAAAAAAAATTATTATCATAGTTTTAAAACTCGACTTGAGGGGTTGATCCGAGGCAAGACCCGCATCACAAGTTAGGAGGGTCAACTTAAGTTGACTGACCCGGGTTGGGAGGGTCGACCTAGGTTGACTTGGGTGATTGTTAGGATAAAAGTGATTATTATTATGGTTTTGAAACCCAACTCAAGGGTCAACTCATAACAAGGCTTAGATCATGGGTTGACCCAGGTCAACTTAAAGATAAAAGTGATTATTATCATAGTTTCAAAACCTAAATCAAGGTTTTATCCCGAACTAAGCCTAGATCATAGGTTAGGAGTGTCAACTCAGGTTGACCCGAGTCAATGTAAGGATACAAACAGTTATTATCATAGTTTTAAAATTCAACTCAGGAGTCAACCTGGGGCAGAGACTAAGTCACGGGCCAACAGGATCAGCTAGGGTTAACCTAGATCAACGTATGAATAAAAATGACTTTTATCATAGTTTTTAAACTCATCTTGGGAGTCGACTCGGGGTAAGATCTGGGTCACGAGTCGAGAGGGTTAACTTGAGTTGGAAAAAAAAAAGAATCAAAGCAATTTTGTTTTGATAAAAAAAGTTAAAAAAACAATTGACGGTTTTATCACCCGTGTTTTATTATGGGTTGACCTGGGTTGTTAACTAGGTCAGGTCAAGTCAATCATTCCTCTATTTTTTTTTCTAAAACCCAAATTAGTCCAGGACCTATGTCACCCGCATATGTCAATCTAGGCTTTGTAACTAGGGTTATTGTTATAACCCATTTTTGGGTTATTCCCTAAATTCAATTTTTCTTTCAAAAAATAAAAAATATATATTCAAACTAAAAAAATTAAAAAATAATAACGGTGAGAAGAAGATGTCAAAGCGCCTAGAAAATGATTAAAAATTGGTTGAGGAGGTTTAAAAGATTAAAATTTGACAAGATTTTGTTGACTAATGAGAGCTCTATTGACAAAGAAAATTCAATTTGAGGAAGAAAAATTCAAAATCAGATGTTTATCGACTCAATTAAATTTTATTGAAGGTTTAATTGAATTTATGGAGGGTTTGATTGCAAGAAAAATTGATTTCGAAGTCAATTTGGGCTTTAATTGGAAGAAATTAAAGTTATGGGGTCAAAATATAATTTTTTAGAGTTGATTTGGTCAAATCAGGGGCTTAATTGCATAAATATTGAAGTTTGATGGCCAATTAGGGACTTAATTGAAGAAATCCGAAACCAAGGACCAAACTGGAAAAAAGGCGTGTAAATAGAGGGGCTGTAATTAAACCGAATCAGGGGCTAAAATGAAGAAATTAGAAGTTTACTGATCAATTAAGGGTCAAATTGCATAAATAAGAGACCAAGGACTAAAGTAAAAAAGGTGGCCAACTTCAGGGCCGGCGATTGAATTTGGTAGGGATGCAATTGAATTGATTTTTAAAATTAAAATTGCAATTTAGGACTTGATTGAACAAATCACAAATTAAGGACTGATTTGGACTTTGGCACGATTTTGCCACCATTTCTTTTTAAATGAAACGACACGTTTTGGGTAAAACAGCGCCATTTCATCCACTGTTTTAAAAAAAAACCCAAACGGTGCCGTTTTGAACGGCAATGTGGGTCTTCTTCTTCCCTTGGACGCATGAGGCGGGGGAAGAAGAAGATTTCCTTCCCCTGCTTTTCTTTTGCCTCTTTCTCTAAAAAAAATCAAAAAAACACTGACCAAGACCCCCACTTGTCTAAAACTCTGACCCGTGGCCTACCACGGGGTGGAAAAACAAAAGGGACATGCCCCTTGGGCGGTTGCACAGTGGCCGCCCCGGCCGCTCTACCCCTGTGCCACGACTGGGCAGGGTAGGAGGCCTCTCTACCCATGTATTTGCCTATAAATACATGGGAAGAGAGAGCACGAAGGACGAGGCAGCAGAGGAGGAACAGAAAAGTAGAGAAAAAAAGAAAATAGAGGAAGAGAGAGAGGGAGAGAGAGAGCAAGAAAAAAATAGAGGAAAAAAAAGAAATAGAGAGAGAGAAAAAGAGAGGTGAAGAATAGAGATAGAGAGGAGAGAAGGAAAACAAAAAGAAAAAGAGAAGGAGAAGATGCAGGGATTATCACCTCTGCACGGAGAAGAAGAAGAAAAACAGGAACGCCACCATCTTCGCCACCGCAAATCACCGCCGACAACAAAAAAGCTCCTTCACCCTAGGTAATCTTCTCTCTTTCTCTGCTCTGTCTTTCTATTTGTTTCATTTGCATGCAGAATGTGAGCAATTCACGTTCTGCAGCAAAAGGAAAATAACCAGCTAATTATAAACTGTTGGGCCGGTGCTGGCTCAGTTTTATGTTGGGCTGGTGCTGGTCAAACCCGTTTCAATTAAAAATGTTTTTTTAAAAAAAACATTAGTGATGTTTTCGCGTATTTTTCTATCCATTTTGGTTAATATTGGTTTATATTTTTATACCGTAAAAATACAAATCCGGTATTAAAATACCCAGTTTTCATAAATTTTTTTTGTTTCATGCATACAGCCAAGTCTCTCAAAGCTAAAATCATATTATATATATATTTTTTAATACAACAAAGAAAACATCAAAAAATTATGTTTTATCTTGCATTTTGGCTTTAATAACAGTTTATTAAAGTCACGAGAATTTGGCCAAAATTTTAAAAAATTTAAAAAATATATTTTGTTTTGTATTAATATCAAGGATTACGTATTTATACGTAAAACGTATTCCCGATATTAAAAAGGTATTTCTTTTGACGACATGGAACAATTAGCTTGAAGAGCCTTATAGAGGAAGACTTTTCTTAAACCGTAGACAGACCAACAAGTATAAACCACAACAAGACCTTAGATTTTATCAGACAACAAAACAATGTAGCTTACCCTATATTTTATCAAGGGGAAGAAAAAGAAAACAGAGAAAAGAAGAAAAAAAATCCACTAAAGCCTAACCACAATGTCACCATGCATACGTGCGACACTAATAAAAAGAGGACGGCATGGTGTTTGGAGGTGGGATTTAAACCCCCATTCTAAAATTTATTATTGAAAAATAAATTATAAAAATTAATTACAAAATAGAAATTCTGAGAATGCCTTCAATAACAAATTGTAGGAAGGATATTAAAGTGTAAAGTTAGTAAAATAAAAATAGCCTAAAATTTTAATTAAAGAAAATTGATTTGGATAAATTAGGTGAGATGAACTATGAACTCTCAGTTATAATTGCTTTGAGTAAACGAAATATAAATAATCCTGGGTGAAAAGGGTGTAAACCCAAATAAAAACAAAAATAAATTTAATTCAAGTGAGAAAAAGCATAATTTAAAATTTTAAAATTAGGAAAATAGGATACATATTTCTTTTAAGTAGAAGAGATTAAATGGAATGAAAGTTAAGATGTGGGAGCGTTAAATTGTAGAAAAGAAAGGTTATTAAGGGCTAAAATAAAAATGGAAACAAATACGGGACCAAAGTGTAAAACATTAGAAAATTAGCTATAAATACCTCATGTTTCCTTGCGTGGTTGATGAGTTATAAAGGAAAGGGGGTTGTAGAAAATTTTAGCAAGGAAGTGAGGAAAAATTCCTCATTTTATGAGGGATAACATCGAAGAACTTCTTAGAGAAGGCTAGTTTAAGACATTAGGAAGAAAGTTTTAGTATTCTTACAAAGTATTTGTATGGAAAACAGAAGTTCTTGGACTCAAAACCTTGGAAGGGGCTACTGGTATTGAAGGAGAAAAAAAGAACACTTTTATCATGGTGGATTATGATTTTAACATGGATTAAGGTTTGGATTAATGTAGTAAACTTTATGCAAAGTTTCGTTTTGTGCTGTGATGATTTGAATGGTGATCTTGAACTTTTCCTTTACTTGAAAGAGTAATGGGCAGTGTGTTAATTTTGGAAAAGAATTAGAAGAAACATAGTATTCTTTTTATTTGTTGAAAGTTCCAGCTAAGGTATAAAAATAGGAATTGAGATTTGTTTGATTTAATTGTTATGAAATTTATGTATAATGGTTTCATATGATGTTATGATACATGAAAACATCTAGTTTCTTGTCAAACTTATTTTCTAATGCTATAGAAATTCAGACAGTTTTTATGCCCCAACTTTGAGTTGAAATTATAACTTGAAAACGATGGAGTTTAGGGTTTGTTTTTTCATGAAAGTTGTATGAATGGATGTTAGCTTTCAAATTAAACCAGTCTTACATGATTTAGAATTGTCAAACTCTAGATACAAGTTAAAAATTGAGGAAAGATCTAAACCAAAACCTACTGGACATATTACGTATACTATTGTAATAAGTGATTTTGGGTATGAAAATGCAAGAACTGGGTGTTTCTTCCTTCATAAAACTTGTATATTTATGTCTTAAATTTCCAAAGAGAAAAACCACTACCAAAAATGAGTTATGAAACTTCAGTTATGATGAAAACACTGAATAATGGTATTGTTAGTTGGGCTAATTCAATTAAGAATAAAATTATGTTAAACTAGCAATTGGTATTTTGGAACTCAGGCATAATTCTTGAGTTTATAAAAAGTAATGATAATTATTTTATCATGTTTTGATAGGGGATACTTAGTAATTAGACCATAACTCGGGATATGTGCAAGTACTTCACATGTTGAAGGTAATTCTACACCATGGTGCATGCATTTGCTTCATTAACTTATTTTATTTGTGATTTCCCTGAAATGTGTAAACTTATGGAAAATGATTGAAATAATTAAATAAAATGAAAGAAAAGAAAGAATGATGAAAATGGTTAGTCTCCCGAGGTAAATAAGGAAATGATAATACTAATATGTTTTGTTTGTTATATGATTGATAGAAATGGTCAGTCTCTTGGAACAAGGAAGGGGTTGATGACACTAGTTGGTATTGTCGGGCATATAGATTTGATGATCAATTTTGGCCATGAAGCCTAACGAGACCAGTGGGGTTACACTAGTGAAGGCATGGTTTAACAAGTTGATTAGTGTGTGTGGTGTGTGTGTGTGTGTGTGTGTGTGTGTGTGTAAAAGGATGCTAATGGTACCAAGTTAATTGGTATCAACATATATTGATTAATATCCAGAAAATGGATGCTAATGATACCGGGTTAAATGGTATTGACATGTATGGTTGACCCAGGTTATGGGTGATTGTGAGTGTCAAATGATTGGTGACATTTAATAAGTTTTAGCGTTAAAAAACAATTGAAAAAAGAAAATATATATATATATATATGTATGTATGTATGTATGTATTGTATGTAAAATAATGGTTGGTCACTTGATTAGATATAAAGGCATTAATAAAATGGACCCGATGACTTTAAAATTAATGTGGTTTACCCAATATAGTTTTTAAATAATGATTAAGAGGACAAGTCTATCACATGATTAAACATCTAAAAGGAATGAACATTGAAGATTGACTATAAAATTAATAAAAAAGTTCTTACATGATGGAAGGTGTATTGACTTGTGTTGAAAATGTTAAAAGATTTAATGATATAACTTATATGTGTGTGTAGAAGTTTTGTTGACTAAATTGTTAGATGATTATCTTGTAATGTATAATATTTGATTTAATGTTCAATTCAGGCACGAGCAAGGCAACAGTAGTTGACCCTAGTGGTTAGGGGGTATAATAATGGCTATTAAATTTATTTTGAAATTGAATTTGTGTTATAACACATATTGTTGCAAACATAATGAATGTTTTATACACATGTAAAACAACTTAGGAATTGTACTAAGGCTTAATTGGAGTTTGAATTAGATGGAAATAGAAGTCAAGTTTGCACGTTATTCAACATTGTTATTATTATTGTTGCACCCGATATCACGATGACCTTTAAAATTTTATAGGAAAAAGAACAAATATCTCACATCTTGTTCTTAAAAGGAAAAAAAAATTAGTTTAAAAAGTCATCACCTAGTATTAGGGTCACTAGGAACCTTTACTGGTCAACAAGGATTCTATGGTACGGGACTGGTTATGCAAAAGAAAAGTTATTATCACCCCTTAAACGTCTAACCTGAGATAAGTTTCATTGTTGGTTTTGTCTTAAATTGTTAAGGGTTTGTTTTATTCTGTTTTTGATGGTGTGCTTATAATATTCCTAACTTTGGTGCCTGTGAATATTTAATTACGAAAACTCTAGCTTTGGTAAATATTAACTAAAACAAATATGGTATTCCTGACTCTAATACCAGTGAATAAATCAGTAAAATTTGGATTGAAAGCAAAACATATCTTTTTATTATTTTTTTAGAGAGAGAAAAAAAAGAAAAAAAAGACAGGTATGTATTGCATATCGGATTCGTATTTCATAGTAAAAGTCTACAATATAAACACATAGTAAAGTAAATAAAAAAAGTGTAAGAGATCCACAAATAAATAAAAAAAGGATCCCCAGATTCTTTCTAGGAATTTCTAATATCTAAAAAGGCTTATTTGTTTAGCTATATATAAAAAAAAAAAGGTAAAATTAAAGGGAAAGAGTATAAGGGTGTGTTTTACCAAACACACCCTTAGCCCAAAAAAATTAGACCGGTCAGGCCTGATGCCCAAACCCAACTCGATCTTAATAGTTTCTATTTTTTTATGGGCTAGATCTAGTCCAATCATTTGGGCTAGGCTTGATCTAGCCAGCCCGCCCTGGTTACTTGTCTAGCCCAGTGACCAAGCTGGGTACAATAACAGGCAAGGCTGGTTAAATAACAAGCAAACATGTGTGAAATATAATTCACACATGCTTGCACAGTAATAGGTGAATTAAAATGCAACGAGGGAAAAAGAACTTACCTAGTGTAAGGGTGTCTCTGCCAGGGCACTAGAGGCTGGTGTTCTACTGAGGAGAAGAACTCTTGCTGGAGTTTATGTGGTGCTGTTACTGTTGGTTAGAGGCTGACGTTTGACTAGGGAGAAGAGCTTTTGCTGCTGACTAGAGTTTATGGGGTTGTTGTTGTTGTCGGTTGGAGGTTGGCATTCAACTAAGGAGAAGAATTATTGCTGGTGACTAGAGTTTACAAGGGGTGTTACTCATAGTTGAAAATCCAACTTGATGTTTACTGTGGAGACAAGGTTGCTAATGCGAAGGAGAGCTTCTAAATGTTGCTTCAAGTGAGGCTGAGAGAGTGTAGGACTATTGTGCTGCTGTTTCTCACAATGTTGTTGTTGTCATTCATGGCTGAAACAAGAGATCACGATGGGTATGCTAAAGACTTTGTTGATGTAGCTCTCATTCACGATGTTGGTGTAGAGCCACAACTAGAGGATGATCTTCTACTACTATTGTTGCTTTGTGATATTGCTCTAAGTACTGGACCGAAGATAAGAAGTTGTTGCCGAAGCTGAGTTCTAAGAAAAGTCCTCTGTGCTAAAGCTGCCTACGGTTTGAGCGACTAAGGAATGCAACCACAACTACCCATGACTGAGAAGATGATGGACGCTGGCCCTGGAAAACAAACACGGTGAAGCTTGCTTGCAGGGGTGAATGTTGAGGGTTGTTTCGGTGGGAGGAGACGATGAATGCTAGTCTACCCTTTTTTTTATAGGCATCTGTAGTATGTAGAGGGGCTGCTAGGATTTTTTTGTTATAATTTGTGTCTCCCCTCCAAAGTTGTATGCATTTGGATATGTATTTATAATATAGGAGTCCGGTGACATATGAGATACAAAGTCCCAAACAAACTTATTCTCTTTTTGAAATTTAAATTTGATTAGAAATTAAAAATAAATTTGAAAATGGATAACTATTATTATCTTGATGATCCTTTTAAACTGAAGATTATGAGAGAAGGACAAAAACACATTATAGTCTCTAGTTTTCTCATAAGTTGACAAATCACACCTTTAATCGAAATCAATCCCTGATCTTTTAATATCTATTTTTTAACTCCTATAAAAATTAAATTAAAAGAAAATAGGTCAAAATTTTAGTTATGATAATTACCCCCCCTTTACAATACTTACAGTGCAAAGACATTAGAAAATTTATTTTCATTTGGCTTTGTGTAGTAAGTTTGTATAGAAAAAAACAAACATGAAAGCCTTTTCTTTTCAACTCTTGAAAAACTTTGAAAGGGTCCAATTGTTTCAGGCAACTTGCCATTTGGTGAAAAAGATAAAGATTTTTCAAAAATGGTCTAATTGTTCAAGGCAACCTGCTCGATGTCTAAAAAAATCAAGATTTTTCAAAAGTGGTCTAATTATTCTAAGCGACCTACTTGTTGGTGAAAAATATGAAAATTTTTAAAAAGTTGTCTAATTGTTCCGGGCGACCTGTCCGTTGGTGAAAAATACAAAGATTTTTAGGAAGTGGTAAAGATTTTGACTTTTTCAAAGTGGTCCAATTCTCATGAGCGCTTGCTCGTTAGTGAAAAACTTAAAGGTTTTTTTTTTCTTTTCAACCCTGGTCTCATTGTGATAGGTAACCTTATCGTTTGAAAAATATAAAGATTTTTCGGGTGGCCTAATTCTTCTGGGCAGCTTGCTTAATTAATTTTTTTTTTCAAAAGTAAAAACTTTTCAAAAGCATTTTCAATTCTTGGCCATTTCGAGGTGGCTTTCCTTTTTAATGGGTCCCATTGGTGATTTCTCTTATGAATTTTTGCAAAACATATTTGTTCAATCTTTTGGAGTTAGATAATATGCATACATCTTTACTTAATTTGAAATTTGGCCCCCATTTCTTCACAATCTCCTTGTTGCTTGATTGATGAGGTCTTGCTTTTTCTTATTTGAGTCTTCTTCGTCGTTCGGCTTTTAGCCCACTCGAGTTAGCTCATGTATGTCTTTTTCCAGAAATTTATTAATTTTATACAACTCAGCTTTTATAGTGCCCATCGTGACCCATTTACTCATTGGAAATTATATGTCTTGTTGATTAATTTGAGAAGATCATTCATTACTTTCTTGTCTCACTACTAAAAACATTCAGTGTCATTTATTATCCTGATAGATTTAAATTGCCTTTTATAAACAAAAATGTCCCCTTGTCTCGTTGTAGGAAATGTTTTTTTTTCTTTTTTTTATTGTTACCTCGAAGAGATCAAATCTCATTCTAAGCACAATATTGCCCCCTTGTCTCAATGCTAGAAGTATTTTGTTTTTACTGTTACCTTGAAGGGATAAAATCACCTTCTAAGTACAATATTACCCTCTTGTACTAATCATTACCTCTAAGTGTGCTCTGTAAGTGACTCAGATAAATAATGGTTTTGAGTAACCCTTCTCTAATTCTTCTCCTTTTTTGGTTTCCATGAAGAAATCTTTGTCTAGAATGAATGTTAAAATCTTGATCTTATATTTTGAAAACAAAAATTGTTTCAATGTGAGTTTAAAACAATTTGTTTTTGAAATCTTGCAACTCTCTTATAATTGTTTTCTTACAAAGGGGATGATTTTTTCTTGTGTCTGCGAGATTGTAATTGTTGAATGTATATGATGAGATGACTTTCTGCTTTTATAGGTTTCAAAGCAAGAGGCTCGAGTAAAACCTTGAGGTTTTGTTTGAGAAAAATTTGTCTCTTTTTGAATACTTATTTTCTCAGCATGAATAATAACGAGTAGCTTGTTCCTGATGTCATGATTATTATGAAAAAAGTATTTTTGCATTTTGATAACGTCGTTTATCGTTTCAAGTTGCTTGATTAGAAATGACTTTTAAATGCACGTAACATAGGCTGTGGTTCTTAGTTATGAAAAAAAGGAATTCTTAAAACTCGAAAGTATTTTAAGGTTTTAAAGACTTAAGATCACTATCATCAACTTGACTTTTTATGTCTTTGAATCCTTTTCTTTTACCATTTTTCTTTGATACGCCTTTTTTTTTCATTATTTTGGCTAAGCATCCTTATTTTATCTCGACTGTCATTTTCGCTTTTGATTTGGGCATGCCCCTAAACATTTGAGTTTCTTGGGCTCTTTTGCCTTTTGGCTTTCTCACGGTTTTTTCATCATTATTGATCATTGAAATTTCACTTACCCCTGGTATGGGACATTGTTTTAGTTAGGAAACATTTGAGTTTCTTGGGCTCTTTTGCCTTTTGGCTTTCTCACGGTTTTTTCATCATTATTGATCATTGAAATTTCACTTACCCCTGGTATGGGACATTGTTTTAGTTAGGATTTTTCATGAAAGAAAATTTATTCAGGCTCATGAATGGAACACAAGGGATATATTCATTTTAGAATGTGAAAGGGATAAGAAAGAAGGTGTTTTCTCATTTCAAGCGCAAGCAGTTAAGATCAATAAACTTTGATCACATTCAATGTGGTGTTTTCTCATTTCAAGCGCAAGCAGTTAAGATCAATAAACTTTGATCACATTCAATGTGATGGTTTGGACTTTGCAAAGAGATGCATTTCACGAGTCCATGAACATTAAATCCACTACATACCATTATTCATATATTTAAAACACCTAGCTCAAGAGTCATGATGTGAGGGTGATTGTTTATTCTTCTATTCATATACTTTGTTTTGAATTTGGCCAGCTCGATGAAATAGATGTTTGATTCATTTGTCATTTCTACAAATAAAATATCAAAATGTTATTTTAAATAAACATTAAATCATTGCTAAAAAAAAGGCAAGTTCAATGTTTTTAAAATTCTACTAGAGGAAAAGATTTTGGTAAAAGAAATAAATTGAGCCTATGAGATTTTGCAAGACTGCAAAGGTGTATTTGTGAATTCTAATAAGGAACCTCTTTTAGGATTTATGAAAATAAATCAAAAGGAGAGACACAATTGAAGGACAAACTTATTATTTCATTGAAACTTTAGAAAAGAAGCTCAACAACAAAGACCTTATACCAACATGATTACTAGCAAGGTAATGCATAAAAGGGCTAAACGCTTAGCAACTATTGCTTGAAATTTCCTAGAATCTTCCAATTGTTCCTCTCCTATGAACTCCTCAATAGAGGCCTCTTTCCAATAGTTTGTTGGGTCATATGTAGAATATTCTTGACATAATAACACTGTAGCTTTATCATGAAGATAGTTGATTTCTGGGAATCTGTGTGGAGAAGTTAGCTATAGGTGGAGTAAGTGTTTTTGTTCTTTTACCTTTATAACCACCTTCGATATTGTGAACCTCAGTTTCTTTTTTTCCAGTGAAACCTTTCTCTTCAGTCTAGTCAGCAATCTTTCCTATCTAGATGGCTTGTTCAATCCTTTCAATTATAACAATCAAGTCAATGAAATGTTGTGCAGAGCTTCTAACCAAATATTCAAAATACGAGGCCTTAAAAATGTTGGAAAATAAACTAATCATCTTTCTTTTTCAACAAATAAGGATTAACCTGTGTGGTTGCCTTATGCCACCTCTAGGCGTATTCCCTTACAAATTCCTTGTTGTCCTTTTTTTAACTTGCAAGTTTGACCTATCAAGGCCCACGTTCATGTTGAACTTATATTGCCTAATAAAGGCATTAACTAAATCCTTTAACCCTTTTACCTTGGTATTGTCTAACCACATATATTTAGTGTGGGCAATGTCCCTCAAGTTGTCTTGAAAGAAATGAATTAATAGTTTCTCATCATAAACCACCTTAGCCATTTTGTTGCAGTATGCTTTGAGATGAGTTATAGGGCATTGAGTTCCAATATATTTAATAAATTATGGCACTATAAACTTCTTAGGAATCACCACGTTAGGCACCCAACACATCTCAGCAGCCTTTATAGGATTATACAGGCTAGTTCTCTTAATTGCCCTTATCTTTTCATCTAGGACAAGCAACTTTTCCAGACCATTTTCTTTTACCATTTTGTCCTTTTAAGATTTCTTCATTGTAAAGTCTATAGTAAACAACATTCTTATGGGATATGCTAGTTGAGCAAATTAACAATACGTAGCTTATTGAGATTTAGATGACACCTCATTTGCCCCTAAATTTTATGGATTGAAAAAAGCTGTAGGCATCTATGGAGGTTGAGTTATAAATATTGCTTCTCCGAATTTAGATCCCAAGGCCTGTTCGAGTAAACTAGTAAACCTTGTGACTTCTTCTTTAAGACTTTCCAACTCTTTTTGGTGTTGGGCCCCTAACTGGGCTCTTTCTTCATTCTTCATTTGTCTTCTTCTCAAACGAGTGTTATAAGTGTGGCTTAATAAGGGAACCTATATTTCAACTTGCTAAATGAAAATCATGCAATTATGCAAAAATGATGATGTTATCAACAAGAAAAATACATATTCAATATGGACTCGCTCGTCATGGGGCGAAAACGATCATTATTCAAGGATTTTAGAAACATAATGTCATCATGATGCCAACAAGGGGATCCTTGTCTAATCTTGCCTAAGTTTGAGCTTTTGATAGCCCTTCGGCTTCCAATTCAAAACAATTCATTTTTGTTAACCTATAACAACTCAGACCCTTGTGAAATTCCTATGTGACGACCATTTGCCACCTAATGGTCTTCGAATTCAAGATGTCACATGTTGGGCTTGCCACAACGAGATTACATAGAGTACAACCTAGTAGGTAGGTTCTAGTCGTTAAGTGCATCAAGGGGTAGGTTACTATCTAGTCTCAAAGGGTCTCTCGCATATTAGTGATCGTCCTTGAAGATCGATATAAGACTTACAAGGAGTGTGAAAATAGAGGCCCTAAATAATATTAGATCGACATACTAACCACTTTCAGGTAAACAATGAAGCGAGAGTTGTATGGTTTCACGAATCTTATCTAGGTTGTAGCCATTAGGGTACCATGACTTCTCCATTTATCTTAAATTTTAAGATATGTACTTTTAAAGTGATACATGACAATAGAGATACATGCTAAAGTAGTAAAGGCAAGAAAATAAACAAACAGGCACAACAAATAAGACAAAAAGCAAAGCTTAGTCAAAAGTCCCCAATAGAGTCGTCATTCTATCGCACTAGACATTGAGGAACCCTTACTGGTCAACAAAGGTTCTATGATACGAGTCTGGTTACCCAAAATAGAAGATAATATCACTTCTTAAACATCTTACTTGAGGTAGACTGTATTGTTGGTTTTGTATTAAATTGCTAATGATTTGTTTTATTATATTTTTAATGGTCTACTTATAATATTCCTGACTTTGGTGCTAGTAAATATTTAACTACGAATACTTCCAACTCTGGCGTTGATAAATATTAAGTAACCAAAAAATATATGGTATTCTTGTCTCTGATGCTAGTGAATAAATTAGTAAAATTTGAAAAGAAAATAAAACATATCTTTTTATTGGTTTTTTTCGAGAAAAAAAAGGGTCTGCTTGGCTAGATATCAAAATAAAAAAGTGTGAAATTAAAGAGAAATGGCTTAAAGGTGTGTTTTGCCAAACACACCCTCAACTTAAAGGAAATTAGTCTGGCGGACTAACACGATCTTAATAGTTTTCATTTTTTAATGGGCTAGATCTAGCCTAGTCGTATAGGTTGCGTTTCATCCACCTTGCCCGTCCTGGTCAATGGTACAACCCAGAGACTAGGCTGGGTACATTAACATGCAATCATGCGTGAATTATAATTCAGGCATGCTTGTACAGTAATAGGTGAATTAAAATGCAACGGGGGGAAGAAGATCTTACCTAGTGTAAGGGTGTCTCTGCTGGGGGCATTAGAGGTTGGTGTTTGGCTGAGGAGAAGAACTTTTGTTGGAGTTTATAGGG
>Ga0325414_1003987_pt1 | contig 15412 bp, 5 predicted proteins | sample PopdelMetagenome_8_FD_206183 | JGI IMG/M metagenome (GOLD analysis project Ga0325414, IMG submission 206183) | Populus deltoides microbial communities from Bellville, Georgia, United States - Leaf-PdKOR-R3 | ecosystem: Host-associated > Plants > Phyllosphere > Phylloplane/Leaf | place: USA...
TTATTTTTATCAAAATAATAAATTATTAACTTTTTTACAAGAAATCGACTTGATAGGGTTTGCAATAGACTTAGTCCACAAAAAACAAATCACTAAAAATCGGGTTAAACTTTAAATTTTGAGTTTTTGGAGTTAGTTTATGAGTTAAATTTAACAACTTTGTTTTTGAAAAAATAAATAAAGATAAAGGCTCCGTTTGTTTACGCGGTAGAGATTACGTTTCAATTAAAACGCAGGAGTCAAGCGTTTGGTAATATTAAAAACGCTAAAATTGACTGATGGGATGCATGACAATTCACGTTCAAAACACTACATTCACGAAGCAGCTCCTGGCTGCTTTTTTAAATTTTGCATTCTCGTGCACAGTGCAATTCATTTGCACTGTGCACGGGAACAGTGCAATTCACTTGCACTGTTCGGTTTTTTTTTTTAAGTGTGTGTATAGTTTTTGTATATTTTGAACAGTGCAATTTACTTGCACTGTTCGGGTGTTTTTTTTTTATAGTGTGTATAGTTTTTGTATATATTTTTTTAAAAAACTAGTTTTACATTGTCATGTAAACAATATTTTCTTTCCTGAAAAACTAGTATAGAAAGAATTAAATTCACTCGCACTGTAATATCAAATTAATTTTATTCATGATAATATTTTATCTAATTTTATTGCACGCTCAAAAAATTATAGAAACTGTAGTTCTTGTCGAATGAATTTTGTACGTAATGGAATTGTAGATGGTTTAAAGGCATAATAAAAAATATTTTATATAAAGTATTATTTATTTCATGAAGTAATAGTAATAGTTAAATCTACAATATTTAAATTAAAAATCATCAATTTTAATATGTATATTTTAATTATTTTATAACCTCAATTTCAAAAGTATTTTTTTAACCAAACACATTAAACTACTTTTTCTTCAACCTCAATTTCAACCACAGTTTTAACCAAACATCTATTTTTTCAAACCAACTTCAACTAAAAGTACTTTTTATAAAACAACTTTTTTCAAACCACAACCATAAAAGCTACCGCAATACCAAACACACACAAAAAGAAAAAGAAAAATAAACAAAAATAGAAAAAAAAAATGTTTTTTTTTTAGCTTACAACAAAAATTTAATTAATTTTCTAAGCAGATAGTATCTACTTACAAAAAAAGAAATTTCAACCTACCTCACCTGTTCAAATCCCACAGAAATATCAAATACTATCAATACAACAGTGTAAAAAGCCTATAAGAGAGACTTCTTGTTGCAGCTTTTGCCAAGATAAAGCTTCTGGTGTTTTTGCAACCAATGCTGAAGTAGTCGATAGATCAGAAAAAAAAATAATCCAGGTTGATGGTGCTTGAACAATCACGAGAGAAGGTATGGTGATAACATGTATATCGTTTCGTCCATGATGCATTGAACTCAGTTGCTTACTCCGAGATCTCGGTCCATGATGCAGTGAGCTCAGTTGCTTACATCTGAGTTCTTGGTTGCGCATCGATTCTCAGTACAAAAAAGAGACCGTGGGAATTGGAACAGACTTTGCTCAAGAATCTCGGCTCACCCGATACCTTTCCCGTCTTTCTTCCCTCTTGCGCTTTCTTGACAGTTCCTCATCCTTGGCTTTCTCTGCTTCAAGTTTTTTTCTTTCCTGTTCTTTCTTAAGCTTTCGCTTCCTCATCTTCGATGCCACATTTTGTAGACAGTTTAGCACTTCCATGTTAAGAATTACTCAGCAAATAGAACAACTTCATATAAACATGCAGCCATGGACTCATTTAATCATCGATGCAAACTAGTTACAGTTCGGGAACATAAATCCATTTCTTCCATCCAGTTCTGTGGGAAACATAACCATGTATTGCAGACGAGGCTTTTACTAATTTGAACGTGAAAATGTATTTCTTCATAACCTTGCCCTTTCTTATTTCCAAGTAATTTTGATAAATGCAGCTATTTGTAAGATGTTCTTCATGCACGTTGCTGCTGAGTTTCGACTCTAAAGCAACATCACATGCAAGAAATTTAAGCTGGTCAGAAAAAGGTAATATTCTCCACTCTAAAGCCAGGCCAGTCAGTCCAGGAGAATGTTTTTTTTTCAACACTGACCAATTGCAACAGTAACTTTGACCACTTGAGCAAGAATCTTTCAATTGAACTTCACGGTATTCATTTTCAAAGACTAGAACATCAATTAGTCAAGTCAATATGAAGATCAGAAGTTGTTATTTAAATGCATACCTTTTCGTTCGTGATCAATCGAAGTTGTTCTACAAGAGCATGAACAGTATGTTTTAGATTTATAATTTACTGTCCTTTAACGACTTTCACCTTTGGCAACATTGCCATAAACATTGTTCGAAAACATTATGAATTCCAAGATTTAAAAACTGTATTTACAATCTTGAATGCCACTTTTATTTCAACCTACTGGGCTACAGATCAAGTAAAATAGAGACATTTTCCAATTGCATTTGAGCAGCTCAGAGATTCATGAGCTGCACTTTTTACTGCTAGGTGCATGGTTTTAACCCTTGTTTCACATTTCAGATTCAAGATTCCACCACACTACTTAATTTCATTTTAAAACAAATCAATTCATTCATAGCATCACAGGTGATATATTCATTTCCATCTCTGTAGAAGACAACAACGTTGAAGTTGCTTTTTAACTAGAATGTTAAGGCAGAAATCGTATCATAGAGGTTCCATTTCAGCACAGAACTGCCAATCAAATATATTATTCTAACCACGCATTATTCTGCCTGCATCCAATTGAATATGCGGCGAGACAATCAGGTGCTCTCATTCTCTCATTGGTGAAGAGATCCAACAATTGATATTCTTTGAAACTTCAAAGACAGTAGTTTCTTAAGATTTATCAACAGCAAAGCACACCCTTATTGTAGCAAACCAAAAGCTGTTCAGTTAACAAATATCAGATTTCTTTCTTGATCTGAAAACTTGTGAACAAAATCAAGAAAAAATAACCTGATTGTTCGCTAAGTTCTGGACAGCAACCACTCCAGTGTTGGGAGGGGCAAGAGGGGCCCAGAATGGGCTAGACAATGCATGTGCTCTGGTGTGTACTTAAGCATGCGATGCCTTCCATTGCGATCCTCGATGGCATAGACCAGGGTAGTTTGGTAGCGCCTCCAACCGATAGAAAAAATACAGGGTCTTTAGTCTTCAGGACCTTCCGGAGCCATTTTTTTTCATGTCGCGCGGATACATTTCTAAACGCCATCTCAGTTGATAAACTACACTCAAAAGCTAAATCATGGAAAGAGCCTCTCAATTCGAGATTCACTAGCAATTGTACATTTGCTTGTGATTTCTAGAAGGCTACTCATCCTAATGCATTAAGCTAGATGCACAAGTGTAATCTATGTGGTTTTAACCCAGCCATTAATATAAATTGAACAATTTTCTTATATTTTTAATAAAACCATATCCAAGTTTCCAAGTGATTGAATAATTTTCCTTAATAGAATGTGGAAAGTCTGGTCATGTTTTTGAAATATTTGGTTGGTGGTGACTAAAATTGCTTTCCATTTTATCATGTCTTTATTATTTAAAATTTAATTTTGAAGAGATTGTAAGAATAATAATTTTTATAAATATATAAATGAATGGCAGGCTTCAGATATAATTTTTTTTTAAAAAAAGAATAATACATAATCTTAATTTGCAAAAGTTGACCCAACAATCCATTTACAGTAAAAAAAAAAATTTAATCAATAAAATGGTTGTTTATTTCTCTTGATAAATATACTATTTTCATGTGGATTATATTCTTAAAATTTGATTGGAGAGTAAATTAATAGTTAGAATAAAACTTTTAGATGAGAATGCCAAGTAAATTTAAAATTATTAAAGTTACACAAAAGAAATTAAGATAATGGAGATAAATAAATATATTTCATGAAAAAGATTTACTTTAAAATTTTATCAAATATAAATTTATTTTTATATTTTTATTTTCATTTTTAAAAATACCTAATTTGGTGGTCAAATACCCTTTTTAATTTCTCAAACAACCAATTGCAATAAACTTTGTGAAGTTGGATTAAGCTGTCATTACATTATTATATATATAATCCCTAATTGATTTTTGTGCTGGAATATAAATTTCTGCGCTGGTAAGTGAAAAGGGCATCATTAGCCATCTTTAATCTAAAGAACAGGGAAAAAGGACTAAACTTGAAAACAGAGAGAAGCGAAGCAAATCAAAAAGCATGCTCCTTTATTACAACTTTACACAGTAGCAGACCTGCAACAACAAATAACGGCATCACGAAGATAAACCATGAAGAACAGCGACAATAATTCAAGTTTGGATTCTAGAATCAATCAAACCCTCAAAAATGTTCAAGGGTATGTCTTGAAATTCTATTTCTTGAGGGATTCTTGTTTCTTATTATGTTAAAGTTCTCATCTTTGCAGTGTTTAATGATTTTTTTTAGTTTAAATTTGAAAACCCATTTGAGAAAATGCTTCAGATCTCTTGAATTATTGTCAGAAATCATGAATTTGGATCGGTGGGATTTAAAGTCGTAGGTTTTCTTGGTAAAATTTTTAATTTTTATGGATTTTGATGTGATTTCAATTCCTAATTATTGGCATTTTCCATTTATTCCCCTTAGATTGTTGTAATTTATACTTAGATTTGATAATCCATTTGTTTAAAAGAGCTCTGGATCTCGTTATCTTCCTCTAGTAAATAAGATTATAAGTTCCGAGGAAATGAAATTCTGTAGTCATCTGGAAAATGATTTCAAACTCATGCGAATTGCATTTGATCTTGAAAATTGCAAGGTAGAGTTGATAAAATTGATATTATTTATATGGTGGGAGAGAGAGCAAGAGTTTAGAGGAATTCTGTAACGGTGGAGATAGGTCATGGGACACAACTACAATGATTGCTTGATGCATGCTCATGTGATGGCATGCATCTGTTTGCGGGGTGAAAAGTATTGCCTTGTACATGGTTAAGGGACATAGTTTGACATTCATATGGCTGGAGGTGTTTTTCTTTTCAACTCCTTTTACCATGAGCTGTGCTAGACTTGAATAATGGCACTTATATTTTTTTTTTTGCCCTGCAATGAAGGTTACTTAAAGGTCGTAGTATTCCTGGTAAAGTTTTACTGACCAGGAGAGCAGATCCACCAGAGGATCCCAGCTTACGATCATCAACTTTTGGAAGGAGCTTCTCAGAAAATGATGCTGGCACAAGTGATCAAATGGACATGTCAAAGGAGGTGATACGGATAATAGATTCGTGGCATCAATTTTTGTATATGGTGTAGTATTTTTATCTGCTAGAGTTCAGTAATTGAGTACTTGAACAAAGAAATCTTAATTGTAATGTAGGCAGAAGCCCAGGGTACCAGCAAGCAGCTAAACAATAACATGATCACAAACAAGCTAAAACCTACAAACTCAAATGTTGAGATAACATCCAAAGAAGTTCAGAAGTCTGTCATGGGTGCTAGAGCTACAGATTCTGCTAGAGTCATGAAATTCACAAAGGAGCTATCAGGATCCACAGTTACATTAGGTATGCTGGTATATGCTTGTATATTACTGTGGATTAATCATGTTGATTGACCTTAGGCTTTATATTCAGACCTTTATAATTCAAGTCCATAGCATATGTTAAATGTTTCTATATCTAAAACTTGTGATATCAATTTAAATGGACTAACTTACTGATCAATTCAATGGAACAACTTTCTACATGGATAGTATTACCATGCTTTTAGGATATAATTCTGGATAATCAAGCAACATATAACAGAAAAATACAATTTAAAGTACTTGCTTACTTGAGTGATCCCCAAGGCGAGATACAATAAGAAATGCCTTCATTGAAGAGTAGGTGGTTGTAGCACCACTTTTGGCAAAGAGCTCTCCAAAATGCTTCAGTCATTTTCAACAACCTTGAGGAGAAATGTGCTAATCCAGATTGCTGCATGCACTAGAGGAAGGCCATAGAGGAGGTTTAGCTGGTGAAGAAAGATTTGATGACCGTAGATTGATAAGATGATGCGGACCTGGATGTATGGAAGTAGGGATTTCTGTAGCCAGTTTCACCAGCAAATAGATTAGATTTTACGTTCTTAGAGAACTGGGATTTATGAGGCTTGTTTAGATGTTTGCACCTGCACCCATCAGCATCACATTTTCTTGTACGTGTGAAGTTTCATAAGCTATACCTCATTCTCTTCATATGCATTGTGCAGAGAAGTTGCGTGAGTTAGCTTGGAGTGGAGTACCACCATATATGCGCCCAAACATATGGAGGCTTCTATTGGTAAGCCTGTGGCCAATTTCAAGTAGGATTAATATGGTTTTGACTAGAGTACTAGAAAAATAGCATTGTTACCTGTTTGTGCTGCTAGAATCTAGTGATCCTTCTCCATAGAGTCTGTTGCTTCCTGTGTGAAAATGATTCATTTGGTTATCGAAGGCTTACTTAGCATGGCCTTTTGATCTCCTGATCACGATTGTTTTTAATGAAACAAAATTTATTGCGTGTTTGAAATTTGAATGTGCTCTGATCACAGGGATATGCATCGCCTAATTCAGATAGAAGGGAGGGAGTTCTAAGAAGAAAGCGCCTTGAGTACCTTGACTGTGTTGCTCAATTTTATGACATTCCAGATACTGAACGTTCAGATGATGAGATCAACATGCTTCGGCAGGTATTTCCACTGCATAATTATGTCTGCCTTGATCGTTTGTCAACCCTGCATGCCCAATTCTTGACAATTTCCCTTGCTTCCATTGTTAGATTTCTGTTGATTGTCCAAGAACAGTACCTGATGTCATTTTCTTTCAGCAAGAACAAGTTCAGAAATCCTTGGAGCGCATTCTTTATACATGGTTAGATACTATTTCTATCATCTTTCTTTGGCACCAATGGATTTCTGTTGACATGCAATTGAAGAGTTAGATGATTGAATTGAGAATTAAAGGAAAATCTTTGACTGTTCTTTGACACATTCCCTTTAGTTTATTATTTTCTTGGTGATTTTTTGGGACAAATCTTGCTACACAGATCACATGGCAAACTAAATGTCTGATCATATAATCAATATGGGTTTTTCATCCTGGGAAGTCATCAATTAAATGACAATTATATGTCTTGACCTGTGTGCATCTGGATGCTGGGAGTGTGTGAGAGACACTGGGGCAGAATCTCTGAAGGACATTGAAGTTAACATGATAAAGTTCTGTAAATATCAGCCATAATATAGAAGAATTCATAGCCTTATAACAAACATCTCCTGTCATATAACTCCTGACATCTGACACTGAAAAGGATTCTTGCATGAATTCTTAATTTCTGAAAATAAGCCCTGATAAGTGCTAAATACATGACTCTACTTTTGCTCAGTACATTATAATTTAAACTGAAATACTCTCTTGAGAGTCCCACATCTGAATCTGAGGTTGTAGTTGTAAATGTGCTCGGTCAGTTATCTCCTTATTATTTGGTGTAATCTGATTTTCCTTCAGGTGTTATGGTTCTTGATTTCTTTCCAGGGCCATTCGGCATCCCGCAAGTGGATATGTTCAGGGAATAAATGACCTTGCCACACCCTTTCTGGTTGTTTTCCTGTCCGAACACTTGGAAGGGGACATACATAAGTGGTCAATTTCTGATCTATCTCCAGATAAAATCTCCAATGTAGAGGCTGATTGTTATTGGTGCCTATCTAAGTTACTTGATGGCATGCAAGACCATTACACATTTGCTCAACCAGGAATACAAAGACTTGTGTTTAAGCTCAAGGAATTGGTTAATAGGATTGATGGTAATCATTTTTTCTATGTTGTCCTACCAGTGAGCCTATGTTTTTCTTGGTTGAAGACCCGAGTGCATATGATGCTAAATTCGTGGTTGTCTGCTAGAAAGGAATCATTTTTACTGCTATAGTAGCTTTCATGTCTATACCTACTATAGTTCCCTATCTTTTAAACTGTTTGTCCTACTCTGTTCCTCAAAAAATTCAACACCATTCACCAAGCTGATGTATCAATATCTCTTCTGCATTCAGTGCATACAATTTTATTTTTTTTCAAATGTAACCTTGAGACTTCAACTTGTGCATGCCTAACCCGGCTTTTCTATAAATTTATCTGTAGGGTCAACTATGCATGACCTGTCACGATAACCTCATGTATAGCCCCAGTTATTTCTAATTTATTTTATGCTTAATACGGTCAACTTTGCATGCTCTATTGAGGAATCTGTTTGTTTTTTAAATGGTGGCAGAACCTGTTTCAAGACACATGGAAGAGCAAGGGCTTGAATTTCTTCAATTTGCTTTCCGCTGGTTTAACTGTCTTTTAATACGTGAGGTATGATTCCTCACTTAAGACTGTCAGTACTTGCAATTGTTATATAACCACCATTTATTTATTTTTTTAATATTCAGCTAACTAGTTCGTAGTGGCCCAAACTTTTAAGTTTGAAGCTGCTGCAGTGGCAAGGCCTCATGCTTATGTTATTTAATTCTGAAGCTTATGTCTTGCTTTGTTCATTAGATTCCTTTTAATCTCGTGACTCGCCTATGGGACACATATCTTGCTGAAGGAGATGCATTGCCAGATTTCCTCGTATATATATTTGCCAGTTTTCTTTTGACGGTGAGAATACTTCTGCTTGGTTTCATGTTTCAAAGCATTACTTCTATAATGATCATTCTTTTCCTGGTGCTTGTGAAAATGATAGATGGCTTTTCTATATGATGCTAGTTGTTTAGTTGATGAGAAAAGTATAACAGGCATGCTGTAATATTCACAAGGAATTTGGTTTCACTTGCTGCTTTCAATTTTCTTAACTTAGGTTATGGTTGGTTTCTGAATTTCATTCAGAGCATGTAACATGTATGGTACTGAATTACCACTCATGCATTTTGCAAAATCACTGACTTCATAAATGATGTAAAATGCCATCCAATGCTAATTCCAAATCAATAGTTTGCAATTTCTAACTTTTCTATATCATTGGCTTGTCCTTCTCATTCTTGATGAGTCAGATGAATCTTTGCACATTTTATCGAGAATATATAATGGTGGCTTTCATTGAAATATTTTTGCATCACAGGCTTAACAGTGTTTGGTTACCTTTTTACCAGTGGTCAGAAGAGCTTCAGAAGCTTGATTTCCAAGAGTTGGTGATGTTTCTTCAACACCTACCAACTCAGAATTGGACGCACCAAGAGCTTGAGATGGTGCTCTCTAGAGCATTCATGTGGCACAGTATGTTCAACAACTCCCCCAGCCACTTAGCAAGCTAGAGAGCATTCATGTGGCACAGTATGTTCAACGACGCCACAGAGAGAAAAGAGGGATTCTTCATTTGTTGACAGCCCCGTTTCGGTTTCCTTGTCCAATAAATTTTGTTTTCCATTTTTTGAGGGTCCCCTGTAGTGGTCTATAATCTACAAATGTATGTGTTGTCTCCATTCTAGCTGAGGAGATCAACCAATGTTGTCATTTGTGTTGTGGCTTGTAATATTTTTACTTTTTTTTGTATTTCAAGCATTTCCTTGTACATTTACCATTCTAACTAAAAGAAAGTACTTCTTTGTATCTTTGAAGTTCACCATTGGGAGTTGACAGAAAAACATTTTGTATCACTTCCCTTAATTTCTTCCTGGTCCTCGAAGTTCTACATTTTTTTCCATTCTTTCTTAGTATAAGACTTTTCAGAAATCCGAATGAGGTTGATGGAACTCAGTCACGACTCTTTATAGAAATACAGGTATCAGATATCTCAATAAAGATGTGGTCATGAGGTGCTGAAAAGCCTGGAAAGTGCAAGTGTACTTCAACTTTTGCCAATATCTAGTTTCTCCATTATCCAATAGGGTTCCTTCAATAGCTAACGTTTTCCCAGCCCATATTCCTCAACTATTCTAATGCTTTGTTCTTTTAACAACTTGCATGAGCTCGTCTGCTCTGCAGCTTTAACAATGTACAAATCAAATCTGCCTCAAAGGAACTGGCAGCAAAGTTCCTAGCCTTCTGACATTTTAGTACACAGTACTGCAAATCAGCCACAACGACCTTTCCATTCTAAGCACTAGAAATCTTCAAAAAAAATCGACCACCAGCCTCTTTACCTGTGGAAAGAAAATGTGAAATATACAAGTCAAGAACGAACACAAGTTCTTACAATTATGTATAAACATTACCCCGGCAATACCAGTGTACTCCTTTTCACGTACTTGAGTTATGCAGTTCACAGTCAACATAAAGTTGCAGTTGGAAAAAAGTGAAATAAAAATGAAGTGCAAAAGCCAGCAACAATCAGGATTCAGGCTCATATCTGCTACTTTGCACAACTACTGCAAAAGCCACCATGAATGAGGATTCAGACTAGGTTATAGCATAGTGGAGGCATGCCCCATTTTATTCCTTGTCTTTTCCTACTTAGATACTATTATTAGATTGATAAGAACTGCCTTATTCCATTAAGAAGTGTTTCTATATCAAAATAGCTGGGAAATGTCATCCTTAAACAAAACATTTGTTATCTGCAAGAAAGCCTCTACTATGTCCTTATCCTTCATACAAGATGTGAAATTTTCGAAGAACACAAAAGCATCATAAACTGACCAGAGACAACGGGGAAGATGGTGAAGTTAATTTTATTTTTTCTCAAAATGAAATTCCTGATCAATATGAAAGTGATTTTGAAGCTGATCCACTATTCAGTATAAAAAACAACAAATCCTAAACATAACACAAGATTGAAACAAGGCCACAAAACATTCCATGCTCTTTTGGACCATAATCCATGACTAGTCTAAAAATTATTCAAACTTAAAAGGGTCTGTATTCTAGTTTTAAGTACCAATAGTTGGTTCCAAGCAACATAATCTGATGCAATTTACTGATTTCCACATGAATAACAAGACAGAACAAATGAATAACAAAACTAACTGGATATAGGAAAAGGCTAGGTACTTACATTTTTCTTTCTCTCAACTTCTTCAAGGAATTTCTTAGGATAATCCATATAATCACCACATTCTTTCTTTATACGATCTACAAGCTCTTCTTTTCCAGCATCCTCAAGGTTCCTAATCAAAATTCTAAAAGTTAACTTATCCGGGTCACATCCTGATGCCTTCATTCTTTCATATGTTTCCATCGCCTTATCAATCATACCCACTTGCAGATAAGCACCAATCATCTCAGTGAATGCTCTTGTATCCGGTTTCAACCCTTCATCTTTTTCCAATTTGCCAAAAAATTCCTCAGCCATTTCAACCATTTTGTTCCTCCCCAACATCTGAATCATTGCATGATACAATAATATATCTGGCTTGTACCACACCTCCTTCGTCACAAACACAAACACCTAAAACCCTGATTTCATTTCAGATATCCATAAAAAAATACAGTCCATTGCAAACAACGAAAGTGCTAAACACACATGCATCTGTCACAACTATCCAATCTCAACTGTACCCACCCATACATTTACAAGCCAACATTTCTTCATCTACCTACCTAGACTAGACAATTCATGAAAAAAGTGACGCGCATGCATCTGTCACTTCCATTTATTCAACGAGAATATTATCTATTACACAAAACCAATCATATTTTGTTAGTGTCCCTGTACAGATATAGAAAGGTTTGAAACATGTTTGGTTGGAGCCCTAATGGAGACATAAAACAGATGCCTCTGTGACATTAAAGTGAATTTATGTTATTTCAAAACGTGACAAACAAAGGGACATCTCCTTTTATTCGTCTCTTTTATCTCAAGACAGTAACCAATTGCAAATTGTAATTCATTAACTATACTAACCAGAAAAATTACTAGAATCTAGTGCACAACCAATGAAACTGTATTCGGTCTAAAAGTTCCTAATGTGTCCCATAAATTTATTGCACGAATAGTTCAGATTGGATAATCGTGACAAAAGCAATTATATTTAGCATTTATCTAGGTACAGTAACAAAATAATAACAGAAGTAATAGCATTTTTCTTTTCTTTTATTTACCTTGAGGGCCAAGTCCAGCTCATTTTGGTTTTGCAAGACAGCAAGGGTATCCAATAAGTCAGTCTTGAGCAATCTTGAGAGCTTACTGTTAAAGACTTCCTCCAATCTTGGTGTGGACGATCTAGCTAACTTGAGAGACTGGATTGCTTGAATGGCTTCAGTGGATAACCTCTTTGCCCTCCACAAAGGTGGTCTTGGCTTCCCTCTTAGACTGCAGGTGATGACTGAGGAACGAGGAAGGTGGGGTTTTTGTAGGGTTTTGTGGAAGCCTAGTTGTGGGATTTGGAATTTGAGAGAACCCATTAATGCGGATTTCATGGTAGTGCTGCTGCAGTGTGGAGAAGATGTGGAAGAGGCGGGGAGGAGAAGTCATAAAGCCTTGGTTAAATACAAATCGATACCATACTTTTAATTCAATTTCATGTTAGTCCCTGTACATAAATTTGTTTCCATCGTCTCCATTGTGTGTACAAATATTTAATCGCTTCATTTTGATATTTGAAAGTTTTGATTAGCAATAGTTCATATCAATATTTATATATAAGTAATATATTGATTTGAACATATTTATCAACACGATATAACATCTTATATTATAACTTCACATCATAAGTCTATAGATATTTCACAATATATTATATAATATCAAGTGATTAAAATTATAAAGAATAATCCTCGCTCATTGTATAATTACAATTGAGAAATAGCATAATCTTGCAAAATTTTAAGATTTTTTAATTAATATAAATCAAATTTAATTTGATATAAATCTTTTGAAAATGAAATTGATGCAAACATTGAAGGACCAGATTGTATCTTTGACATTATCGTGTAATGCTTCCACGACATGTCGTTGGAAAAAGAAACCTATTGGTAAACCCGAACGCCCAAACAAAACAGAGAATCCACAGTAAGATTGGATATTTTTTTTTGTGAAAGCTGAAGAAGAAGAAGAAAAGATTAATCAAAGATGGGAATATCAGCCTCAAAACGAGTCAAAACAACACTATCCAACTCACAAGAGTTCAACTTAGCTTGTGACTCAACCTTCACTCACTGTCTATCCCTAACTCAACATGCTTTCCAAGGTATCCTCCCTTACCAGCTCCCTACCGCCACCACTTACCTCCACACCACCCTCACCACGACCGCCGCCCCACTAATCCTCAAGTGGGTACCATCTCCACCAACCCGGGCCCAGATTGACTGGGCACTCAGGATTGTCACAAACAAGAAGCCAGGAGCAGCCCAGGAGGAGAAAGGGGAGCTTATTCTTGGGCATGCCAAATTTAGAGAGTGGGCTTTGGTTTTGTTCACAGAGGCTGCTGTGGGGAATGCTGGTAAGGCTATTTTGGGTCGGCTGCCACTTGGGGTTGCTGGGATTGTGGGTGTTGGCGCGGTAGTGAAGGGTGGTAAGGAGGTGGTGGGGGCGGCGATTGGCGTTTACGCGCTTGGGGTTGTTACTTCTGTTTATCTTAGTTTGTCTGGTTAAGGTTCCCACGTGTTGTGAGTTTTGTCTGTTTGACACGTGGAGATTATTTTCTGGCTATTTGCAGCTTTGTATGGGTTCGACCACATTGTGTTTTGATGCACTACCTGTCGTGTATGGCAGTGCTATTGATTTTTTTAGAAGCTTGGCAAAATGTGGGATGTTATTGTAATATATATATATATATATATATATATATATAAAAGAAAATATTTAATAACGCGTCCTCTTGCTTGGGTTTTGATTAGATTGCAAGTTAATGTATTGAGTTGACCAGATTTAACGAGTCCAACTCTTACTCAGTTTGATATAAAACATAATAAGATGAATTCCTAATAGATTGATGATATATAACCTAGTTGATCCGTTGTGCTTGTGCTGGGTCAGGTTATATAAAATTAGTTTTGAAAGATTAATTAAATTGCACCGACTAGAAAAAAAAATGAAAAAAATCTTTATTTATTTATTTATTATTCTGTTTCAAAACGACCTTTTGATCATCATGACTTGTACATACCAAATTTGATCCAAGTATAATGAAAATATTATTTCATAATTAAAAATTCACTTAATAAATAATGAAAATAATTTAAGATGCGGACGTACCTGAATCACATGAACATCATCTGAGAATTTCTCAGCAATTAATCTTGGAATTCCAAGACTCGTGATCATGGAAAATTCTGTCGGCACTGAAGATAAAAGAGAAAACAAAGAAAGAACTTCTGCAGTTCTTTAATGGCATCTACCATGAAAGGGATGTCTGTGCCAATGATAATGAACAAAAGCAGCAAGGCAACGAAAATGATAATGGGCAGTCCAAGAATGAAGCATGTGAGGTGAGATCATGTAAATCCAGGCATCAAATATAGAGAGAACAGAAATTAACAAGATCAGTCCTGCAGGTATGCCACAGCACTCCAATATCATGTAGAGAAAGAATGCATTTTGTAGGATTTGAGGTGTGATCTCCATTGATGAAGAGATGGAAGCATGAAGAGAGGGAGTCTTTCAATCAACGGGAAAGAAGCTAGAGATTCTGCAAAAAATTTAAGACTGGAGTTTGTCTTTTAGCTATGGTTATGAAATATATATCATCACCAAAAAGAAATTGCGTTTGTCATGTGTTTAATTTTTAATTAATTTTAGTGATGTGCTCGATATTCTGTGTTGATTTTCAAACAAAAAAAAAAAACAATATTGAGTTGAAATGTCACCATTAACCATATGTATGCTAACAATATATAAAATACTAAACTCTCAGAAAGAATAACAAAAAAAAACACTAAAATAATAAAATTTGGATTAGCTTGAAATGATTAATATTCATGGAATAAAAAAATTTAATATTTAATAATAGGAATAATCAACATCATGATTTTTTTTAATAATTAATTTAACTAAGAATATTATTAATAATCATTATTATCATCATTTTCAAATAATTGCTACTGATATTAATCGTTAACACCACCTTTTCTTCTTTTTCTTTATGCACATTAGCACCATTATCATCTTTAATTTAAATAATAAAGTAAAAATTTTAAATTAATTTTTTAGCTAATACATTTTTTTATGAGAAACTTAATTAATGAAAAATAGAATGTGATAATGAATGAAATGAAACGTGGTATGTTTAAATGAAAGTAGAGAGAAGAATGAATTAAATGGTAATATATAGAGGGAGATATAATAAATAGAAGTTAGAAAGAGATTGAATTAGAGTGAGAGAGGTAGGTTCGGAGGTATTTAAGAGTATAGTAGTGATTATTTTTTAAAATATTTTTTGTTTGGAAATGTATTAAAATAATAATTTTTTTATTTTTAAAAAATTATTTTTAACATTTAGTATATTAAAATAATTTGAAAACACCAAAAAAATATTAATTTAAA
>Ga0325414_1003989_pt1 | contig 15404 bp, 9 predicted proteins | sample PopdelMetagenome_8_FD_206183 | JGI IMG/M metagenome (GOLD analysis project Ga0325414, IMG submission 206183) | Populus deltoides microbial communities from Bellville, Georgia, United States - Leaf-PdKOR-R3 | ecosystem: Host-associated > Plants > Phyllosphere > Phylloplane/Leaf | place: USA...
TTTTTTAATAATAATTATTTTTTAATTGTTCTTGATGTGTTGATTTTTGATGTGATCAATATGATTTATTTTTATTTTTTTATGTATATTTTATATGGATTAAATTTATTTTTAAAAATTAAAAATATTTATTTTCTTGTAATATTTTAAACATGTACAACTTTACATAACTTTTTTCTATTTAATTTAATTAACTTTTTGTATTAATTTTTATTATAAATTAATTTTAATAAATAAACTTATTAAACTTAACAACGTACATATTATGCTAATAAATATCTTAATTTATATCTTAATATTTTATATTTTATTGTTGTTTTTCATTGTTTTTTTCTATTCAATTATACTAATTTCATAATCTAAAATACATAATCTTTATCTATATCTTAATACTTTGAATATATCTCATATTCGAATCATGGGTTTTTTCATTTTTGTGCAGACAACATTTATTAAAATTTGTTTTTTTATCGGTGTTACCTAATTTTTTTTATAGTATTATTAAGTTAATTAATATTTAACTTGATTATCATTTTTTTAAAAAAAATTTAAAAAATATAATTGTCTCCTGAATACTTTTAACTAAAAAAAATTGATCTGACTGCGGGCCAATCTATATGATACCTTACATGTCTATGAACATTCCATCGGAAAATTTATAGAGGTTTTCTCAGTCTAGAGAGGCTTCATCAAAACATACATTAGCTTGGAAGCTATGGAGGGTCTAGAGGGAACTCTGGCCGAGCTAAGAGACACATTTAAAAGTGGAAGAACTAGAAGTGTTGCATGGAGGAAAAGCCAACTTAGAGCCATGATTGAGTTTGTCCAAGATAATGAAGAGGAAATGTTCAAGGTACTTGATCAAGATTTGGGAAAGCACCCTGTCGAAGCTTACAGGGATGAGGTAATTGAGTATGTGAATAATTCTATATCTAGTCTTAACAACCCTTCTGTCGACAGGGAAAAAGATGGAGAGGGGTATGATCTTGATAGTCAATATTGTTGTCTAGACAAGATCTGTATACCATCTATCCTGTTGTGAATTCTTTTGCTTGATTGTTAATTTATTTCTTTACTTAAGCAGTGATAATAAATTATTACTCCGTTGTAGGTTGGAGTAGTAGCAAAATCAGCCAAGCTTTCTTTGAGCTGTGTGGAGAAATGGATGGCTCCTAAAAAGGTACTGTGCGTATTTGGCTGGTTGAGTTTAATTTTGAGCATGGACTGATACTGCAGAAGAACTGGTGCATATATATGCTTTTTTAATGTCTCGTTTTGTTGTTTAATGGCTGTTTTGGACTTCGTATAGGGCAATTTACCCCTGGCTTTCTTCCCTGCAAGTGCAGAAGTGATGCCCGAACCATTTGGTGCCGTCCTCATAATGGGATCTTGGAACTTCCCTATCTGTAAGAGCAATCAATTCTTTACTACATTTCTGATGTGAGATTTTTTTTCCAGTATGAGTGAAACGAAGAGTTAAGAAGTCACTTGGTCCCAAAGAATAATTAGAACCATCACAATACCTCAGGCGCCCACCAAGTTGTATCTTCAAGCTCTTGAATTGAACCCATCAAGGCGTTTCTTCATACAAGTTAATTATAGTCCATAAGTAAAGAGGGGATTATTTCTTTACAATTGTTCGACAAACTCGTTAGAATCTGTTCTGTCATTGCCTGCTTATGGAATTCAGCAAAACTAAAGATCAGGGGCATTGTACTTCCAGAGAAAAATAATGGTTCATTGGTATTTGGTAAGAAAACTGGAAAGTGTTAAAAAGGTTATGATATATCTGTCTCAAAATTGAGTTGGTGTATGATGAATTATCAACAAGAAATTATCAGCCTTTAGATTAGGAATAATCAGAAGGCCTACTGTATTTATAAACTTTACTGGTGTTGGATACTGCAATATTGCATTCACCCAATAATCTTTTTGAATGCAGCATTGACATTGGATCCATTAATAGGAGCAATATCTGCAGGAAACGTTGTGGTTTTAAAACCTTCTGAGCTATCACCAGCATGTTCTTCTTTTCTTGCTGAGACCATCCCTAAATACCTGGATCCCAAATCCATTAAGGTCATTGAGGGCGGAATAGATGTTTGTGAACAACTTCTACAGCAGAATTGGGACAAGATATTCTTCACTGGTACCACCACTTTTCTTTCCAATTGCATATTGAAAATCTGCTGTTGCCTTAAAAAAATAGTTTGCATTATGTTAGTTTTGTTTACCATGCTTATTTCTAATGTATCTTCAGGTAGTCAGCGTGTGGGACGCATCGTAATGACTGCGGCTGCACAGCATTTAACACCAGTTACACTTGAGCTGGGAGGAAAAAGTCCTGCCATCTTGGACAGCAGCTCCAATCCCACCAATATGAAGGTTACGAAGTGGTTACTAGAATCTAAATGATCCAAGGGATTTCTATAATGTTTGAGAATACTAGCTGACTAACTTTGAGCATGTTGGACTGAAGGTAATAGCCAAAAGAATAGTAGCAGCGAAATGGGGGTCGTGCAGTGGGCAAGCATGTATTGCCATTGACTATATGCTTGTAGAAGGGAAATTCGCTTCCTATCTGGTAATGTAAAATTTCTGCATAAGTCTTTTGGTCTTGTTGCTCGATTTTTATATCTGCATGTTGGCCTGTTTTAGATAGACTTGCTAGAGAAAACAATCAAGCAATTCTTTGGTGAAAATCCAAGAGAATCAAAGAGCTTATGCAAAATTCTAAACAAGAACAACTTCAAGAGGTTGCTTGACCTTCTTAAAGACCCTCTTATTAGAGCTTCTGTTGTTTACGGTGGTTCTGTAGATGAAGAAACAATGTGAGTTTTCCGTCTTTCCTCTTTACTTTGAGTATCCTGAAATGATTTGCTCCTCTAACTATGATTTTAGTGCCTCTATCAGTGGAAAGTTATAGAATTGATGAGCTTTGTGTATGTCTTTTTGACGATTCCAAGTCACTAAGTCACTTGTTGAGAGACACACAAGTTCAGCTGAAAATTCAAACAATACTGAAAGAAGCTCTTATCAATCTTCATCCATAATCTTGTAGGTACATTGAGCCCACAATCTTGCTAAATCCTCCCCTCGATTCTCAGATCATGACAGATGAAATCTTTGGCCCCTTGCTTCCAATTATCACAGTGAGGATTACTCCTGTCTTTCTCATTACAAAATCCTGTTTCTTATCTAAAATATGCTACTACTTGTGCAGCTGAATAATATTCATGATAGCATTGAGTTCATAAGCTCCAGGCCAAAACCTCTTGCCATTTATGCTTTCACCAGGGATGAAACATTCAAGAAACAAATTCTATCAAAAACATCCTCCGGATGTGTGACTTTCAACGACACCCTGCTTCAAGTACGATCCCATCTCTTCCATTTGCTTGCTTCAATATTGTTAGAACTCGGAGTGCATTACGTTTCATGTTAAACTTGCAGTTTGTATGTGATTCTCTACCATTTGGAGGTGTTGGTCAAAGTGGCTTCGGAAGATACCACGGGAAGTACTCTTTCGATACTTTCAGTCATGAAAAAGCAATCTTGCAAAGACGTTTCTTCCCTGAGCTTGAGCCCAGGTATCCACCATGGAATAACTTCAAGTTTCAATTCATCAAATTGCTCTACGCCTTCAACTATATTGGATTATTATTGCTACTTCTGGGATTGAAGAAGTAGCAAATGAAACAAGCATTCAAGTTTGGAGGAAGGCAGCACTTCTTTGATGAACTTAATTATGTTTGCTTCACTTTATTACATAAAAACAAGATTAGTAATCCTGTATGAGTATCCCTCTAGCATGCTTCTCATCAATTATACCTCCTGTATTAGGCTGAGGACCGCCAACTGTTACTGTTACTGTTGCTTGGAGGTCAAATTTTATTTTATCAAACAAGATTTTAAATCCATCTTCTATCGATGAAAAGAACCATTGGTGGGCTAAAAAACCTCAATGGGCTGGCTAGCTTTAATTTCTTTTCTTTGTTTCTTTTCTTCTTCTTTTGTTTTCAGATCAATTATATACCGATGAAGTTGGGATTAGAAAATTAGTATTTCCTTAGGTTTAATTAGTATTTCAGGATTAGTAACAGTAAGCACATGCTTCTTTTCTGTTGATGTTTGACCCAAGCCATTGAAGTTCCTAAAGGATGCCCCAATGATTAAAATTGAAAAGTTTTGAGAGTTCTATCTTCATCGAATCTCAAGTTAATTTGGATTAGTTTTTTAAACCAGTTTAGATTTCATAACCATAGTTAAAAGGGTCAGCCATATTTCTAAAGTTTCAAAAGTCCAAAACATGAAAGTTTTCATGGCATTCAAGGACATGAAGGTAGCAGCAACAGATTAGTGATCAAAACTAAAACAAAACTATACGGATCCGTCATCATGAAGCTTAATAATGTTCTCAGACCCCGAGGAGAACACTCAAACATACACAAAAACATCCAAAATTATACAATAATCCTTAACAAATCAATTTCATATTATATAATCAAAGTTAAAAAATAAGAGCATAGCATCAGCAGATGCTTAAAAAAAAAAAACAGGCTAACAGTTGCTGGCTAGTAAAGTTACACAGTTGACAGATTACACAAAATTTATAATCAGATAAAGCATCATTTAGAATTCTAGTTCTACACAGAGATATCTCTAGTACTATGAATTTAGTTATCTTGGGCCTTCCAAACACAGTAGATACATGAGTATCGAGCAAGTCGCAGCACAGCAAGAAAATCTGCAGAAACCGAATGGCCCTATGGGGCACAGTTTCTGTCCGCCACCTACCTATTGATCATGGTAGGACCTAGAACTTGCCGTCACATCTTTCTAGTGAAAGCACAGGAAAATGAAAGGCACGTTAGCGTCCTCGTTAGCCAATTTAATTCACCCCTCGAGGTTTCACACTTGCAAACAAACACACGTAAACAAGAAATCAACCTCAATATTACCAGAGGCATATCATTTCATGAAGATCTAAAATCATTCGAGCATGAACAGAGCTATTTGTTTTACCGCAAATCAACCTCAATATTTAGTAGCACAAATTATCAACTCTGGTTAGCCATAAACCCTCCACAAATCAAGCACTAAAAAAACATATTAATTTCAAGTATTTAGCTTCAAAACCTCACATTGATGTAAACGATATTAATGCTCAAAATGGAGATGACACTAAAAGAGGTTCATGACCTAGAGAATCCACATGTCCAAACAACCCTTTACAAAAACCAATCAAATCACGAGGACCCAGCAATCAATAACTGGACCTGTTCTACTGGTTCCAGCCAAACCAGAACACACATGCCTTGTTAATACTATGTTGCCACTTTAAATATTTCAGGCTACAATCGTTCCCATCAGCACAAATTATTATAACTTAAAGAAACAGACCATACCAAAAAAAAAATTCCCACCGATGTTTATTGGATTAAGTACTTGTTTGCCGGAATATTTTAAGGCCCCACCCCCCCGGCAAACAAGTACTTAATCCAATAAATATCTATTACAGTGGCGGAATATTTTAAGGCCCCCCCCTCCCCGGCAAACAAGTACTTAATCCAATAAATATACAGGGGCGGAATATTTTGGGCCTCCCGGAATATTTTAAGGGCCCAGGGGCGGATTTTTTTGGGCCCCCGGAATATTTTAAAGGCCCAGGGGCGGAATTTTTTGGGCCCCCAAAATATATACATATACATACATATATATATATATATATACACACACACATATATATATATGTATGTATGTATGTATGTTTGGGGGTGGCCCCCATATATATATATTTTAGGTAATTAAGTATTAAGTGTGGGGGAGGTTTTTTATTCTACAAAGGTGAGTTTTTTTTTATTGTAATTAAGTGTGATTTTTTAATTTAATTTTTTTAAAATTAATTTACATAGCCCTAACATAAAATCATTACTTTGCGTAATAAATTCTGCAACCGGTCAAAAAAAAATATAAATATAAATCATAACTAAAAAATTTTAACAGAAAGATTGAAGCAAAACCATCAATTAATTTATTTTTCATCAAACAAAATAAGGTAACTTAAATTTAAAATCTATTTTTATTTTGTTTTGAGATGTTTGTTAATAATTTCATGAGGTTTTTTTATATAATTCTATCATTTTTGCTTCATTTTTTTCTTAGATCTGCTAATTTTACCAATTATTTTTTAAATTCTTGTTATGGTGCTTTTTTTAATTAATTAGATATATTTTATTGGTTTGTTTTGATTATACCTTGATTTTTTTATGTTTTGTTTTTAGCAAAATTACCAAAATTATCAATTTTTTCTTACGATATATGTTTTGAATTTAGGTTGAACCATGAACAAAATAAGAAGAATTTGATTTTTTTTTCAAAAAAATATTGATAACTCGCAGCCTAGTGAACCAACTTCAATGTGTAATGTTAAAGTTATGATTGAGCAACTCCAATGCCTTTGTATGTTTATATTTGATAGATATAAAGACCAACAACATTAAAGTGATGAATATATTATGAAAATGAAATTAACTTCGTTGCTTTAACTCAATTTGGTATTTCTTCGAACTTTTTACCTTATACAAAGATCATTATATGTTTATAGTAAGTTATTTGAATAAAACTAAATTATACAAGTTTTTTTACAACTCATGTACAATAAAGTAAAATAAATATTGTATTTTATTATATTAATTATGCCCCCCTAATAAATAATTTTAGCTCCGCCCCTGCTTGTTTGGAAACTTGTGCATGGTTGAGGTATAATTTAGATTTTTAAATAAAAAATGTTTTTAATCTTATAACGTGGATTGCACCGAGTCCCATAGTTTTTTAACCGTTTAATTTTATAGTAATAGTTATTTTTAAGGTTATTTTTAATTAGAAATATATCAAATAATGTATTTATATTTTTAAAAAAATGTTTTTGATTTCTATCAAAATAATTTAATAAAAATAATTTTTTAAAAAATTATTGCAAAAACACTTTAGAAGGCAAAAAGAAACTTATCCTTATAGATGGTTTGGAAGCGAGCTAACCTGTGTTTTTAAAAGAATCAATTTTTTTTGTTAAAATTAAATTTTTTTATTTTTTAAAATTATTTTAATACATTAATTTCAAAAATAAATTTTAAAAAATTAAAAAATATATTATTTTAATATATTTTACCGTGAAAAACACTTTAAAAAACTAATATTTCAAAGAAGCAGATCAAAGTGGGTGGTTTTGACTTTCTACTAAAGCAGACCAGACAAATAAATAGAAGGGTGTAGTCGTCTTAAGAATAATCAACCAATAAAGAGCTGCCACATATAAAGTCAAAAAGTCAATCCCAACATTCACCGGGCCAAATTCCTCCAACGCCCGCCGCCCGCTCACATAGATTCTCCCTTACCAAACTTAAAGATCGTAAATGGAAGCGAGCCTCCATTATCATTTTCTTTCTCGAACCTTCTCTTACACGTTACCAAAACCCAAAAACCCACCAAATGACCCGACCCATTTTATCTTCGCCATGAAAAACCCATTTAAGCCAATATTTATATCACCAAAAACAATCACCTTCAATTCAAGATCTCAAGATCCCAAATCCTGTCACGTTACTGCCAATTTTGTAATGGCAACGGAAAATAAAAATCAACAGATTGAATCAACGGTGATGAGTAAACAAGGAGAGGAGGAATCGAAGAAGAAGACGGCTCCCCCGCCGCCGCCGCCCCCCGAGAAGCCGGAGCCAGGAGATTGTTGTGGGAGTGGATGTGTTCGATGTGTCTGGGATGTGTATTATGAGGAGCTTGAGGAATATGACAAGCTTTATAAATCTGATTCTTCAAAATCTTAGCCCGCCCCTCGTGATGTGATGATGAACTGTATTCTTTCAGATTTGTTTTTCTGGGTTACAGATTCAATTAATTAGGTGGTGTTCTTGATTTTTATTTTTATGAATATGCGGTCCTTGATTGTAATTCGACTATACCAGGCAACAATAGAAATTCCTGAATCAGGATTATTTTTTTGTGGTAATTATCGATTTTCTTTATTTTGATTAATGAGATCTAATTTCATTGAAATGAAAAACGATTTAGCGTTGTTATAAATTATAACCTGATTCAATTTAATTAACAAGTTAATTTTGGTTATGAATATTTTTAAAAATATTAAAATAAAAACATGTTTGATAAAATAACATCTAATTTAAATTATGTTTTAATTTAATTGATCATAGTTTTTATTACAATATTTTTAATTAAAAAAACTTGAAATAAAAATTCTGAGTAGAAAAAATTCTCTTTAATTTCTACAACTAAAAGTTGTACACAAAGTAATTAAAAAAAATTTTATTTTAAGATTTTTAAAATAAGTTAAAATAATATTGTTTTTTTTTAAATTAAAATAAATAAATAAATTATATTTTGACCGGTTAACTTGTCGGATAATCTAGAATTGACTTCTACGTGGTTTTTAAACTCTGTTAATGCCAGGCTTCGAATGGATTAAACCCATTAATCTATCGGATAAATTGAAAAATCGATGAAATCTGGGGGTTAATTGAAACAAACGAAACTATTTGGATAAAACCGAGATACCAGGGGAAAATTAAACTATACCCATAAAAACCATTACTTGCGTACGAGGAAAAGCAGTTACTGAGCAATTATTTGTTGTTGCTAAAAGAAGCGAAGATGAAGAGAATCCAGTGTAGTATAGCTCTTAATCGGACAACAATTGGGTTATTATTGTTGTTGGTCGCGTTAGCAAATGAATTGAAAGTAACCGAAGCATCGAATTCAGCCTCAGCTTTTGTTCAAAACGTTATCTACTCCAACAAGATCGTCATCTTCTCCAAATCTTACTGCCCGTAAATTCTATAATTCTCTCTCTTAATTTCTGTTTTATGGGATTTTTTTTTCATGAATATTAATGTGTTATTAGTATTAATTTATGCCTTGGACGTGGATGATTTTGTTCTTTTAGTTCTTCTTTTATGATTGATTTGTGTTTCCTTTTTAGATTAAAAAAGTGGGTCTTGGTTAGAATTTTGGAAAGTAGTTTTTGATATTGGAATTTGGTTAGTATATTATTGGATTGGGATATGAATTTAATTTTCATGGAAAGTTCTTTGAATTATATGAATTTCTGGGAATTCTAGTTTACAGCCAATCGTCTATGTTTTATGAATTCTGGGAATTAATTTTAATACACAGCTAACTGTGCAGTGCAAAAGCTGAATCTCACTTGAGCATTTTGGGAGGAAGAATTGTGATTTGTTTTCTTTTTGTTGATAGGTATTGTTTGCGTGCCAAGCGTGTGTTCAGTGAACTGTATGAGAAACCTTTTGCCGTGGAGCTTGATCTTCGAGGTATCTCTATTTAGCTACAGATTCATGTAGCATGGGTACCGGGAAAAATGGTTTAAATTGGCAGTGTTTCTATGAATTTTGCAGATGATGGTGGTGAAATTCAGGATTATCTGCTTGATTTAGTTGGCAAGCGCACTGTCCCTCAAATATTTGTGAATGGCAAGCATCTTGGTGGATCTGATGGTTAGCTGCTCTGTTCGTTGCCCTCTTTCTTCTTTTTAAAATTTTCCTTCTTTGAGGGATGTATTAGTTTTCAGGCTTGTTTCTCCTCATTTTACTAATTGCTTTTTGATCGTTAATTTTGATATTTAGATCTCAGAGCTGCCGTCGAGAGTGGTGAACTGCAGAAACTTCTAGGCATGGAGTAGCGGAAATGCTGGAATCTGATTTGAAGCTGCATCTGGTATTGAAGTCCAATGGAGCTTGAAGTATTTATCATAACTTGATAAGGTTCTGTTTTTGTAGAGCCATGTTAACAACACATGGTGTTGATATAGGGTTGATTTTGTCCTTTGTTTTGAAATTGTGAGTTGAAGTTAAAGAATATATCATAGCATTTAAACCTTTGTTAAATGAAGTAAAAGACATTTTCTTGTAATTTTCTCAAATTCACTGGAGTTGTTCATGCACCAACGAAGAGTTGGGGGGGGGGGGGGGTTCATGGAAGACTTGGGATTATAAGATGATTTTGAGGATCATTTGAATTATCATGTTACTTCATACATGATTAAACTACACGAAGCGAATGTCTTCCCAAGAAGTAGGTCTATGCCACTCAGTGTTGATGAGTTTCTGCAGGCATCATGCAAATTTTACCAAAATGGAGTTTCCACATTTCATTTACTGATGTTGAATGATTCTGTGGTCATTCTGTAATGGATACACTGGCTCTGCATTGCAAGAGTTTTTCGATCGCTAGACTTTTCCTATGTGTGAGGGAAGGTGCATTGGCAATGAAGAAGGTTTAGTGATAGTTTTTGTTTTGAATCATTGACAGATTTCCTATCAAAACAATATAGTGATTAAACTTGATGGCAAAACTGTGTTACCATAGTTGGCTGGATTACGGTGAACTCTAGTAGTTAACGCAATCCCTGGTAGTCAGTCTGTTTATCTGTAAGCTACGCAAGTTTCATAATGATCTGCAAAGTGATGAAGGGGGGGCATTAGTGTTGGTGAACATGTGAGTGAGGTTCCATATTCATGGATGCAGCTATGTGGCGAAGTTACTGAATTCTCTGGTCCCGGCTAGTGTGTTTTCTTGTCTAATTCCTTGTGTTTGTATGTCTAATTCCTTGTGTTTGTATTGTATGAATTTTTTTATGGGATATTCTTTTCTGGAGCTCCATCATGCATGTTACGAGTGACCATCTTTCTGGTGCAAAATTTCGCCTGTTGGCCTGTTATAATTCTACGCAGAGATTCTTGTACTGTAAGTTTTACAAGACAACAACAAATACATTTACCTAGCTGTATTTTAGAAGAAGACTATGCATTCCAAAGAAAGCAAAGTGCTACAGTAAGTTGCCATTTGCAGGTCAATGAACTGTTCAGAAGGGGCAGCACACGATTATGAGCCAGATGTCGTATCTCTTCGTAATCAGGTGAAAGCTGCATATGTCTGTGGTCGCCATTCACCTTTTTGTGCGCTGAGTAAACCTTCTTGGTCTTTGGAGAAGATTAGATGAACCTCCCAATGTAGAGACTTCAACAAGTTCTCCACTTCCTCAATTGCACTTGGCTCATCACGAACAATCAGTTTACCTCCAGGTCTTGCGATTCTATCAACTTCTGCCAATACAGGAGCAAGCTGGCACCTGTAAAATCCACACCACAATTTGGTCATCAAGCTCCCCAGATGGACAAAATGAATTACAAATGGAAAATGAGAAGTATTGATCCAATCATATTTACCTTTTTTTCAGCTTTGAGAAGAGATGATCAGCATGTAGGAGGTCGTAAGTTCGAGGGTATGTGCTGAAGGATTCGCACCAATCATGGTATATCCCAAAAAGACCTCTCTCATAAATTATCGGTAGTGTATCTGGAGAGTCTGTGTTCACTACATTGAACACCCAGACCTTAAGATCCTTGAGAGCTGCTGCAAACCTGGATGCATAAAAAACGAGTTTTGCATCAGAATCATGTGAAGAGGATACGTTTAAACAGGACAATACCGTCTTGCAATTAGCATTAGAAAACAACAACAGTTGATAAGCATCTTTACCCCCCATAAACGGCTCTCATATCCATTATATTCCTAACGTTGGACCAGCTGATACCCAATCCCTTCATGTATGAGTTGCTGACGACATGTTTCCAATGTTCATAATCTGCTTCAAAATCTTGAGGAGCTGGCTTACCATAGATCCCCATCTGAGAGCTCTTTAGCCAGTAAGGAGGTATTTGTAGTCTTTCAGGCCAATCCTCTGGCCATTTACCCCCTCTCTGAGATTTAGAACGAGGTACCCGGTGCATGCATGCCTGCAGAGGCACATACCTGAAAATGCAATGCCAGAATGACCATTAATAAATAGTCCAGTTAGCTATTGATCAACCCATTTCCAATTGTTAAGAGTCATTAGGAGTGCCTGAGAAACTGACTGACCAGGCAGCATTTGCATCGTCATCATTATCACACATTGGAGGGCTGTTCTTGATTCTTTGATCATAGCAATTATTTGTGGTAGGTTTTCTGTAGATGGCAGCACCGATACCGTTAAGTTTATCTTTCTTGATAGTCACAAGCTCCCAACACATAGATACCGTCAACGCAGACATCGCTAGCAAAATAACAAGGGGTCAGCTGGATATAAGATCATAGATTGTTCAAATAATCAGTTCTTGGTATCCAACCTTGCCATATCTCCACATCTTCCTGAAGCTTTTGGTAAACAGGAGTTGCTGACCAGACAAAATAACCTCCAGGCCGGAGAAGGCGATTCAATTCTAAAAGTAGCTTGCCACCTGAACAAGCACCTAATCTTCTTTAGCAAAAGCAAATTACAACAAATATTCTGTTTCTTCTATTGGATTCGTAATCTATATTGTACTCAGACTGGAGATATGAAAAGGTTGTGACCTTCTGCATGCCAAGGGACTCTACAACGCGCACAGTGGATGAGATCAAAGACCCTACTAGGGAACGGGAGACGCTGGGAACCCATGACAGCAGATATTGCAGGTATTCCTCTTTCAAGGGCAAATTGGACTTGAGCTTCATGTTCATCTTTGGGTGCAAAAGACATTGTAAGAACATCCCTTTCAAAATTATAGCCACCAAAGCTTGCAACTCCACACCCAACATCCAGTATCACTCTAGTGTGCTTTCCCCATTTAATTTTGGGCACAGCCTGCACCCATTAACCATGAATCAATATGGGAATTCATGCGCATAAAACATGCAATACGGATGACAAGTATCCACTTGATGAGAATATTTTCCAGAGCTAAGAACTGCTTGAGCACGAACGCATGCATCACTTCAATGGTGAGATTAGGGTGCTTTATCTATTTATTCATGGCCGGGTGGCATTTCTGTGCGATTTTCACGTGTCAAGACTGAGTCTATCTTTCTAATATTTACCCAAACTCAAACTGTTTGGAGCGTCGCCTCAAGGGCGCTATTCACGCATTGCGTTGAAATGTCCATGGAGGACACATTGCATCATGCAAGATATTAAATTGTGGGATTAGTTTACCTGTTGAACAAAATCAATATAGTGAAGAGCTCCATGTATGAACTGAGTTCCACCACCAGGGAAGGTCAAGAACTCACCAGTAACCTTAACCCAATTTTGATGACCTTTGACCTCTGCCAATTTTGGATGAGGTACATTGTGATACCATATCTGCAAGACCACACTAAACAAAGTTACAACCCCGCAAAATCACCCTAATCTAACCATCAAGATTCAATGACATACCTTGTCTCTACTTTGAGGCCATGTGATGGGTCTTTTGTAACCTTGAGGAAGTGAAACCAAACAAGTGGGTCCAAGCTCAGGACAATGCCTCTCTCTATGTTCAAAGTGTCCGGTTGTATGTAGTTGTCTTAAGGCCTTTTCATTATCCAAACAAGGTATATAATCAGGACCTGCAGTGACATTACAGAGCTGCCAAGTGTACCCATACATGCTGTCATTACCGTCTGATTCCTCCTTCCTTCTCTCCTTTTGATTCTCTGACTCTGCTGCTTGAGTTGACCATGACTCCTTTGATTCTTTTGGTATTCCTGGGTTCCCGCCACCTGGAAATGCTGACTCGCCCGAGCTTGGTTCCTGCTTGGTTTCTTGGTTTGTGTTGCTATCCACTTGAGATTCTTGTTCGGTTTCTTGATCATGTGTTTGTTGTTGCTGTTGCTGCTGCTGCTGCTGCTGCTGTTGTATTCTTTGTTTTTGATCTTCTTCAGATACCTCATTTTGGGATTCTTGAGAAGAATCCTGAACCCCAGTATCTTCTTGTCTTCGCTCTTGTTGTTGTTCATCATAAGTTTTCTCATTTTGATCAGATTCTTGATTGCTTTCATTGATTACAGTACTATCTTGTTGTTGTTGGTCTTCAAATGGTTTTTCATTTTGATTCGATTCTTGATTGTTTTCATTGAGTCCAGAACCTTGTTGTTGCTCGTCTTCTTTCGATTCTTGGTTCTGAGAATCCTGTAAATCCTTACTATCTTCAACATCTTGTTTTTGCTGCTGCTGCTGCTGCTGCTGTTGTATTCTTTGTTTTTTATCTTCTTCAGATACCTCTTTTTGGGATTCTTGAGAAGAATTCTGACCTCCAGTATCTTCTATTCTTTGCTCTTGTTGTTGCTCTTCATATGTTTTCTCATTGTGATCAGATTCTTGATTGTTTTCATCGAGTCCAGAACCTTGTTGTTGGTCTTCTTTTGATTCTTGGTTCTGAGAATCCTGTAAATCCTTACTACTGTTTTCGACATCTTCTTGTTGCTGTTGCTGTTGCTCTTGTGCTTGATCTTGTTCTTCATTCTGATTTATAGAACCATGTGAATTACTATCATCAGTTTCAGATACTGTACTTTGCTCTTGTTCTTGATTGACATTCGTTTTTTGTTCTTGGCTGGCATTTGTTTCTTGTTCTTGATTGACACTTGCTTCCTGGCTACCTTCAGATTGAGAACTTTCTTGACTGGTTTGATGATCAGCTTGTCGGTTTTGAGTGTGTGAACTTTCTTCAGATACCTGATTCTGTCTTTCCTCCTGTTTCTGCTGCTCCTCACCAGATCCTTCTCCCTTTAAATCCTGTGATGAGCTCTCTTGATCAGCCTTACTATCACCACCATCTGTTTCCTGTTTCCCGTAGTTACTTTCTTCTTTATTGTCAGTGTCATCATTGCTTTTAAGCTCGTCGGATTTAATAGCATCATCGGGAAGATCTCCTGGATTGTCTTCATAAACATGGGTGTCCTTTTTGCTCCTGGTTTCAGTGTGTTCTACCTCATTGGAGATTGAAACATCCGCGTCGGCGGCAATGTCAGTGGTGGTGGTAATGACTGGTTTGGTGACGTGAGTTGTGGTTTGTGGAGTAATCTTTGGGTTTGAAGTTAGCATCCAAACACCTATAGCACACAATGCTATGAAGGCTATAGTGGTTAGTGTTGATGTGTATGATCTAGAGGAAGAATTACGCTTGCTACTTCGAAGCCTGGCCATTTCTATTTAGGTTTCGAGCTATGTTTGTCAGAAAATATGAAAGAAATAAGATAGCGTAGAATGGGATGTAACAGTGTAAAGCAAAGGAGTGTTTTCAGCTATGCTTGTGGAGAAACATGAGAGAAACATTCCAAGGTAGAATGCCTCAAAGATCCAAAGGAGTCGGAGACGGAATTTGTTATGTTATCTTGTTTTTGTAGTGTGTGTGAAGAAGTGGCAAAGCAAGGGATGAGAATCATGATGTTTTGGGCTGTATTTCAGAGGGATTCTATTTAATTGGCCCACCTTCGATCGTGGGTAGGATTAAATTTTTTTTATCATGAAAAAAATATTGAAGTATTTTCAACTTGTTTTTTTAATAAAAAAA
>Ga0325414_1003992_pt1 | contig 15403 bp, 14 predicted proteins | sample PopdelMetagenome_8_FD_206183 | JGI IMG/M metagenome (GOLD analysis project Ga0325414, IMG submission 206183) | Populus deltoides microbial communities from Bellville, Georgia, United States - Leaf-PdKOR-R3 | ecosystem: Host-associated > Plants > Phyllosphere > Phylloplane/Leaf | place: USA...
TCGGTGGTGGTGTTTTTATAGTAACCTGAGCAAGGGAGGGAGGTGCTCTTGAATCTTCAAAGGAACAGCAATCGGAGGAGGAAATGTGGGTGTGGTGATTAATGATGGGAGGAGCTCTTAAATCTTCAAAGGAATAGCAATTGGAGGAGAAAATGTGGGTGTGGTGATTAATGATGGGAGGAGCTCTTGAATCTTCAAAGGAATAGCAATTGGAGGAGGAAATGTGGGTGTGGTGATTAATGATGGGAGGTGCTATGATTAATGGTGATGAACAGACATTCGGAATATGCATTAACATTTTGTACGACATGGGCCAAACTGGTTTTACGTTGAATCAAATATAACCCCATGTTTGTATTGCACTAAAATTGCAGAATTGAAACCACGAAGATGACCCCGCAGTTTCCAGCAATAATCCCTCGTCTTAAATGGGGGCAGTTGGAATGCTAATTGTAGTATTGCTGGCTTGTTTTAATAATATTTTTTTATTTATAAAAATTTATTTTTTATATTATCATGTTAAAACAATTTAAAAACACATAAAAAAAATTAATTTAAAGTAAATAACAAATTAAAAAGTTTTAATTTTTTTAAATATACTTTTAAAATGTAAAAACAAATAATTTTTATAATTTGTTTTTCTATTTTACATGGCAGAATCCACTTGTGCCAAGTTCACCAATCTCGAAATTGGTTTTGCAATTTTTATTTTAATTCTCCTTTGCTCATTTTGTAAAGAAAATAATGATAGTGTTGGACATACTACATTATGAACACAATACATGAAAACAGCATAATTAAAAATAAAAAATATATATAATAAGATTTAAAAGATGATTATGATTTATACCAGCAAGTCCTCAAGGGACGTGGCGTGGCGTGATAGTAAAGGGTTTGAGATCTGCACAGCAGGTCTCGAGTTCGAGTTAGGACGTGCACCTCTTGTAAGAGCCTGAAACAGCCGAGGTTTTACTCCCTCATCTGAGCCAATAAAATACGCTTTTCAGATATGGGGTTTCCTCGAATCCAAAAAACAAAAAAAGATTTATACCAGCAACCTAAATTAGGTACACTGTCAACATGATTAAACATGGCTGTGTCTGTTGAGTCAATTATCACACACTTGCTTCAGTTGCAAACAACATATAACGTTAATAAAATTAAGTTAAATTGTCGACATAAATTGCCAATAAGAGAGCCAAATGAAATTTAAAGTTACATTGAAGGATTTTCTTCATTGAAAATGAATTATACTTCAGCTGGGCCTGCTCTCACGCATGAAAAATAAATGATATCCTGCACATAACGTTGAAAGTATCTAGAAATGAAGCCATGGTAGCAAAACCATATTCTTCATTGCAAATTGATGAAGTTGACGTAAACGAAAGCTTTCTTGGGGATCTATGGCTGTTACAATTCACCAATCACTGCCTATCCCACATTCTTACTCCATTATTGCTTCACGTCAAAGAATGCTTGCAGCTATATATAGGTTATCCTTTCTTCTTTGTTGACCGATTGCATGTCTGATTTAATTTTAGTTGAAGCTAGAGCTAGTTCTGCTTAGATTCCCAAACTGTATGAAGTCCCAATTTGCGATATATTTGTGGCTATAGGAACCACACCTAGGGTATCGGCCCACGCACTTCTATTCAGTCTTATGCACATTTTTATCCTTGATGGTAAAAAAACACATATTGCATGGAGAGTGGATTTATGGAAGATAGTTAATTTTTTACTTCTACAATCTTTTACTGCAATGACAAAATGCAAGCCCATGTCTATCAAATAAAAAACTATAAACAAGCTATATATATATACAAGATTGTTGATGACTACCAGATTTCTAGGAATAATTACAAATACTAGAATCAGTCTATAATATATTACACGAACATGTAAAATAGAGTAATTTTGTGAGAATAATTCGTTCTTATTCTTCTCAGCGTGAGGAGGCCATATATATACACAGTTATATCCTTCAAGAAAGGAAACAACCTATTCTAAGAAAAGCTAAATATTTCTAAACTAAATATTTCTATACAAGATTGTCGATGACTACCAGATTTCTAGGAATAATTGCAAATACTAGAATCAGTCTATAATATATTACACGAACATGTAAAACAGAGTAATTTTGTGAGAATAATTCGTTCTTATTCTTCTCAGCATGAGGAGGCCATATATATACACAGTTATATCCTCCAGGAAAGGAAATAACCTATTCTAAGGAAAGCTAAATATTCCTAAACTAAATACTCCTATACAAGATTGTCGATGACTACCAGATTTCTAGGAATAATTGCAAATACTAGAATCAATCTATAATATATTACACCTCACATATAGCTCATACAGACACTCCCCCTCAAGTTGGAGCATAGATATCTATCATACTCAACTTGTTGGTTATACCATGAAACAACCTTCCTGCAACTGCTTTTGTGAGTACATCGGCTAATTGACTTTCAGAATGGACAAATGAAAACGGTATGATCTTGTGATCGAAATTCTTCTTATGAAATGCCGATCAACTTCAACGTGTTTGGTGCGATCGTGTTGTACAGGATTTTGTGCAATCTCAATGGCTGCTTTGTTGTCACAATAAAGAGTCATAGCCTGTTTATATTCAATTCCCAAATCCTTTAATACGCCTCTGATCCATAACAGTTTACATATACCATGAGCCATACCACGAAACTCAGCTTCTGCACTCGATCTTGCCACAACTTTTTGTTTCTTGCTTCTCCAAATTACAAGGTTACCTTCAACAAAAGTAAAGTACCCTAATGTGGATCTTCTATCAGTTTGATTTCCTGCCCAATCAGAGTCTGTGTAATCTTTGATATTTAAACCATCATTTTTTTAAAACAACAGTCCTTTTCCTGGAGCATTCTTTAAGTATCTTAAGATCCGATATACAGCATTCATATGTTCCTCACTTGGCGCATGCATGAACTGGCTTACCACACTCACGACATAAGCTAAATCTGGCCTTTTGTGTGATAAATATATTAATCTTCCAACTAACCTTTGATAACAACCTCTGTCTATTGGAGTTTGATCTGGAAAGATTCCAAGCTTGTGATTCATCTTTATAGACATTTTTGCTGGTTTGCAGGCAAGCATTCTAGTTTCAGTTAAAAGGTCCAGCACATATTTTTGTTGTGAAAGGAAGACTCCACGTTTCGATCTAGCAACCTCAATTCCCAAAAAATATTTGAGTTGTCCGAGATCTTTCATCTCGAATTTAGTAGCCAAATACTCCTGTAATGCTTTTATTTCACATGAGTCATCTCCTGTCACAAGCATATCATCAATATACACAATTAAAGCTGTTACCTTCCCTTCTTTGTGTTTGATAAACAAAGTGTGGTCTGAATTGCTTTGTTTATATCCAAATGCCTTCATTGTAGAAGAGAACCTCTCAAACCAAGCTCTTGGTGACTGTTTTAGCCTGTATAGTGACTTTTTTAATCTACAAACTTCAGTTCTACATGAGGAGCTATAATTAACTCCAGGTGGCAAGTCCATGTAGACTTCTTCCTCTAAATCTCCATTGAGAAATGCATTTTTTACATCAAATTATTGTAGAGGCCAATCTCGATTATCTGCTATGGATATAAGGATGCGAATTATGTTGATCTTGGCTACCGGTGCAAAATTTTCTTGATAATCCAAACCAAACTTTTGCGTATATCCTTTTGTAACTAATCTTGCTTTATACCTATCAATACTGTCATCTGCTTTAAGTTTCACTGGGAACACCCATTTGCATCCAATTATTCTCTTTCCTTCTGGTAACGGGGCAAGTTCCCAAGTGGCAATTTTCTGTAGGGCCTCCATTTCCTCATTCATTGCCTTTGTCCATTTTGGATCAGCTAATACATCCTGCATATTACTAGGAATAGACACAGTGATAGTTGATTAACAGTAAATGCATACGATCTAGACAATCTATGAGAAGACACATGGTTGCTAATTGGGTATTTGATCTTGGCTTTCGGATTAGGTTCATATTGTTTCTTGGGAACTCCCTTGTTTGATCTTTGTGAATACTTGGGAGCAATACATCTATTAGAATCATGTATTTTATTAGACTCATCAATACAGGGATTTAAAGTTATTTGAGGAAGAATATTCTGGGTTGATTCTTCAGGTAATGGTATAGACGTAGGCAACTCTGAAGGTATTGATGATTCTGCCATATCGGGTGCATCTGCGGGCATTTCCAGTTGCTCCAACACATCATTATCATTTCCAGGGATACTCTTAAAAACTTACTGACCACCTTTCTAATGCCATATGTTTACTTCTTCTAACTCTATTAATTTATTTCCTCCTTCACCTTTTTGTAAACCATTCTCTTCAGTATAAGTCTCCCCTTTAAGAGAAGGGCCAGAAAAATTCCCAGAGTAATAAAGTTCTGTTTCACGAAACAAGGCATCCAAAGTGACATGGAGTTTTTGGGTTTGAGGATCATAACACCTATATCCTTTTTGAAATTCAGAATATCCAACAAACACACATTGTTTGGCACATAGATCAAGCTTAGTTCGCAGGTTCTTTGGAATGTGAACATAGACAATACAACCAAGGACTCGTGGTTCAAGATTTGGAAAGTGAGAAAGGGAAAAAAAGGAGTGCATTTTTTGCTGAAGGGTTTGAAAGTCTATAACGCTAAAAAGGGTACGATTAATGAGATAAGTAACAGATTTCACAGCCTCTCCCCAATAAAACCAAGGCATATTCATGCTAAAAAGAGAGGCACGAACCACTTCCAACAATTTTCAATTTTTTCTTTCTGCCAATCCATTTTACTGTGGAGTATAGGTGCAAGAGGTATGATGACAAATACCAAGATGCCTCAGAAATTTGTCAAAAAATGCATTGACATATTCTGCACCATTGTCAGACTGTAGAACACGTATCTGTGTTTGGTATTGGGTGCTAACCATATTATGAAATTCCTGAAATGCTTGATAGACATCACTTTTATTGGTAAGCAAAGACACCCAAATCATTCTAGTGCATTCATCAATAAATGTGACAAAGTAACGGGCTTTAGAAATAGAAGGGATTTTTGTAGGACCCTAGACATCAGAGTGAATAACTGCAAACGGGATAGAACTTTTATTCAAACTTGGTAAATATGGAATACGATGGCTCTTGGCCAAGTCACAAGTGTCACACTAGAACTTTGAATCATTCAGTGGAAAAAAATATGGTTTTAGTTTCCTCAAATAATCAAAAGAGAGGTGTCCTAGTCTCCGGTGCCACAACCATATGGTTTCTTATGCTGTTTCTTTGCTACTGGATTGATTTGCCTAACTGAACTTCATCCCTCTATTTTCTGTCAACTCCAGGTAGTAGAGGTTGCCTCGTCTAACACCATAACCAAGAATCTTCCGAGTTAGAATGTCCTGAAAAACACAAAACAAGGGCCAAAAAGTTACAGTGTAATTGAGGGTGGATGTGATTTGGCCAACGGATAGCAAATTATATTCTAGGGATGGAACAACAAGAACTATATCTAAAGTAAGAGTATTGGATAAGATGACAGATCCTTCTCCACTAATAGGAGAGGTACTATTATTTACGGTGGAGATAACAGATTTAGAAGAAGAGAAAAAAGATTGTAATTGATTTGAGTCCTTAGTCATATGATCGGATGCACTTGTATCAATAATCCAAGTGCTATTCTTAGAAGTTGTAGAGAATACAAAAGCCTTACTAACATCTCCTGGTTGAGTAACATTTGCTGTGGGTGGTGATTGATCTACCTGGGTGAAGGTTACCATAGCTTTTCTTACAATCTTCTTTCGAGGTTTCTTTGTGAAGTCCCACCATTCAGGATAGCCAATAATTTCATAGCATCGTTGTTTAGAATGACCTGTTTCACCACAATAAGAACACATAAATCCGCTAGATTTACCAGGTGGTTGATTGTTACGAGTCTTTGAAGAGCCTAAAGATAGTCCTTGTCTAGTTTGATTAGCCAACATAACCGAGCTTTCAAAGATGTAACGAGAGCCTCCCATTGTTTGTTTCTGTTGGTGTTCTCTCCTGACATACGCATATGTACTTTCTAAATCAAGTTTTAGGTCTTTTTGTAAGATTTCTTCACGGACCTGATCAAATTCTGAATCAAGTCCACTTAGAAAAATATGAACTCAAAGTCGAGCCATTGCAGAGTGCAGTTGGACCACCCCTTCAATCGTTCCTTCTCGAGAGATAGTCTTGTGATCAATTTCTTGGAAAATGGCAACAAGTTCATTATAGTAGGTTGATAATGGTTGTCCATTTTGCATGGTATGAAAAGACCTTTAATTTAATTCGAAAATACAGGTTTCATCAGATCCATCATAGAAGGTTTATGATACAACCTCCTATATGTCCTTGGCTGTGGGGAGACGAATAAAACATTGCATCAACAATGGACTCATTGAGTCAATAAGCCAGCTTTTGACTTTATGATTTTTAGTAATCCACGTTCCAAGATTTGGGTCTCCAGGTGTTGGTTTCTTCATTTCTCCAGTAAGATAACCAGCTTTGTTCCGAGCTCCAATATGCATCTCCATTAGTTGAGACCATAATGAGAAGTTGGTCTCATCTAGTGTAATACCAACAGGAAATGCAGAGTTGTCCTAATGGACAATGATCTGTGGTGCTAGTATTGGGATGGATTCGATTGATTCGTCTGTAGTGATGGTCATTGGACACACAATAGATTTACGTTGATGATATTCAAACTTCAGAAAGAAGAGAAAAAAAGAAAAAAAAAACAATATCAAATTTGTTGCTTTGATACCATGTAAAATAGAGTAATTTTGTGAGAATAACTCGTTCTTATTCTTCTCAGTGTGAGGAGGTCATATATATACACAGTTATATCCTCCAGGAAAGGAAACAAACTATTCTAAAGAAAGCTAAATATTCCTAAACTAAATATTCTTATACAAGATTGTCGATCACTACCAGATTTCTAGGAATAATTGCAGATACTAGAATCAGTCTATAATATATTACACCTCATATACAGCTCATGTAGACAGAACAAAAAGTTATTTAATATGTTTGGTAAGAATGCTTTTGAAATTAAAGTTATAAAAGAACTAAAAAATATATATAATAATATTGGTGGTTTTTAATTTGAATATTGTAGATTTAACTACTGTTATTACATCATGAAATAAACAATACTTTATATAAATTATTTTTAATTATTTCATTAAACTATTTGCATTTTCATTAGGTAAGAAATCCATCCGATAAGGACTACAGTTTCCATGGCTTTCTGAGCGTGCAACAACATCAAGTGAAATATCATTATATCAGGTAAAATATCATTATATCAGGTAAAATATCATCATGAACAAAATTAGGATTGCGATCAAATTCTGCAAATGCTACGTCATCATGCGATCTCCTTCCAATATAATTATTTAGTGTCATTGAATAATATTAAACACTAGTTTTCCAAATAAAACACAATATCTGAGAAATTGTTTTGGATTTTTTTTATTTTATTGGGTTGGACCCAGACACCGGGCATTTAGGTTTGGGTCGGACTCGATCCAACCATGTACAGCTCTCCACTGTTCATGTGAATAGTGGAGCATGCAAAACATGAAAGAGAAGGAGAAGGGAAAGAGAAGAGCAATGGTTGGCGGTGGGAACGGTGGAGGCTGGTGGTGAGCTGAGGGAGTTGCTCTCCACTGTGCTCTGTTGTGCTTTGTTTCTGTTCTTCTTCTTCGAACGGTGGAGAATACAGAAGACGAAGGACAAGGAGAAGAAGAAGGGGAAGGGGAAGAAGAAGAGTAGTGGCTAGCGGTGGAAATTTCAGAGGCCGGTTGTGAGCTGCTCTCTACTGTTCACATGCAACGTGAACAGTGGAGACTGCAGAAGATAGAAGATGAAGGGGAAGGAGAAGGGGAAGGGGAAGAGCAATGGTTGGCGGTGAGCTGAAGGAGCTGCTCTTCACTGTGCTCTACAACACTCTGTTTCTGTTCTTCTTCTTTAGTGCCTCTGTTACTGTGTTTATAAACACACATAGTTGCAATAAACAGAAATAGCTTGTGAAATGTAGCATTATGAAAAGCATGCAGAAATAGCTTCAACAAAACTGATTTTTGAATGCATTTAAAGGTGAAGCCCATACATGAAAATTGTGTTATGTTTTGTAACCAAATGAAATGAAATCACGCTTAAATAAAAACGCTGCCACAAACACTGAGCCAAACGGGCTCTCTAACATGTTTCCAACTTTTGGAATGATCATTTTGCAAATTTTTGAATTTTTAGTGTATTTTAAATTATTGTTAAATTTTGAACTCTTATGGTTTGTAAACATGTAATTGTGGGGCGTGTTTGTAAAAATATAGTAAAAAAAGAGAATATATGTGTGTTGCATTTTTTTTATTTAATGTTAAATGAATGATAAAAAAAGGAAAAAGATAAAAGGATAAAAAATTTAATTAACTAAATGTTTTAATTGCATGCGACCAAATCCAAACAATTTTTCAAGCATAATTTTTTTTAAAAGACAAAATCATATTTTTATCATGTTTTAAAAATACAAAATGAATATCGTAATTAGTTTATAATTATCCATTATGATTTGGCCAAAATTCCAAAAATTCCACAACAATTAATTTGTTTAATTAATATTCGGAGTACTAAAATTTTTAGGATAAACACTATAAAAACCTCTATAAACCACTTTTAGCCCCAAAACACTTCATAATCACTGAAGAAATGAAAATTAACCAAATAAAAAAAATATAAATGAACTTGATCTATTTTTTTTTTATGTATGTTTATATATATATATATATATATAAACACCCCATCATCAAGTTCTTCTCGTTGAATGGTACCCGTTAACATTAAAAACATGAGCTTTTCCATAAAAATTGATCATTCACTAATTTTATCTCTCCATCGTTTTCAAACAACTTTTTCTTATTTCTTTTAAATTTAGAGATTAAAATATTAAGAAAATAAATTTTTAAATTAAAATTAAAATTGTAAAAACTAAAAGACTGTTGACTAAACATAACTTTTCAAAAAAATCTTAAATTTATCATGAGATTTCTCCTTGTTTTACAATTTGATCTTTTTTTATTGGATTTTTTTTTAACAATTTTTAAAAAACTGGTAATTAGTTTAGACATAAAGGGTCGCCATTAAAAAATTTAATGAAAAAATAAATAAATTACTATGGATTACGATTTAGTATATTTTATAATTATAATTATAAATTAGTTGATAAGTGAACCCGGCTAGGTCGGATAAAAAACAAAAGGTTGCTAATCAAGCTGTTTTGAGTCCAGTGGGCTGTCTAACATTTGAGTTCTAAAAGGCCGACAGCACCAAACAGAGAATTCTAATCATGCATGGTCCAACAATGTAGCGTCAGCTGCTCCTTCAGTGCCCAATCTTCCCAAGCCCACATTGCCAACCTTTCCAACAACCCTACCATCTCTATCTAAGCCCTTATTGCCTCCACTTCCTAGCTTTCCCACCATGTCTACCGTCCCAAAGCTCACCTTGCCTCCACCACCGAGCATTCCATCACTCCCTCCTATCCCTACCACTACTCCCTCTTTTCCATTCCTTTCTCCAACACCTGGAAACTATTTAGTTATCCTTGCTCATAATCATATACCTAAAAGTGAAATGGCTATTAGAACTCTACAATGTCATTTTAGCTCATCCTTCTTTGCCTCATCTGGGAGAATTCAGTTGTCTGTTCCTCATATAGTTCATCTACAAAGGCTAATATTGACATTTAGAAAATATAAATAAATTTTACCAATTGCTTTTAAGGGGTTACAATATTGATCCAAATTCGATAATTCTAAGGAAACATTGGTTAATTTTGCGCTTTATGAACTCAAGAAATTGCATGTATGTTTGTGGAATGATATATTTTATTCTTCACTTATCTCATGGAATTGTATGATGACAATATTCTTTCTTAGTTAGAACTTCATAGAGACTTGGCTTTGAAGAGAAGGAAAGAAAAAAAAGATAATAGCAGAACAGAGGCATACATGTATACGAACACATTAATTAGATTGGTGATCATAGAATTTAAGAATTTGAAATACAAGCGATTAAGTAGCTAATTAACAATCTCTGAAATAATAAATGAACTGGAGAAAAAGAAAAGAAAAACCCAACAAAGCAATACGGCCCATCCAATATGCACATGGCATCATAAATTACTCATCCAAGCTCCTTCTACGCACCCAAGTGAACAGGCCATGCCAAGAATCAAGATTTAGTTCCCAGGTGGTGGGGTGAGAAATGGGATAGAGGGGATTGCTGTTGGGATAGTGGGGAGTGGAAGCATGCTTGGCAATGGTGGCAAAGTAACCTTTGGAACACTAGGCATGGTTGGCAGGCTAGGAAGTGGAGGCAATGTGGGCTTAGGTAGAGATGGTTGGGTTGTGGGCAAGGTTGGCAATGTGGGTTGGGGCAGACTTGGGATAGTTGGCAAAGGTGGCAATGTGGGCTTCGGCAAATTTGGAAGTGAAGGCAGAGGTGGTAATTGCAGAAGACGGCGAGCTGCTTGGGCTACATTGATGTTTGAAATTGCCAAAGCAATGAAGAAAGTGAGAATGAAGCACTTGAAAGAGGCCATTGTTAAGTGAGTGTTCTTGTACTCCTCGAGAAAATTAGCGAGCTTATATAGTTGTGATTTCAAATGGAGTGGCCAATATTAGGTGATAAGGGCAGAGAAAAACAGTGAATCCAATTTGAGCCACAAGGTAGTTCAACTTCTCATCTATTTTGTTGTTCATAATCAATTTGGTTTGAGTTCTAATTGGTGGGTTATCTAACATTTGAGTTTGAAGCTAGAACACCACCGAAAAAAAGTTCTTGATCACAGACCTTCCATACTAAATCACAGAAGACAACTCTTTCTTGCATCTCCTGGGCCTAGCTTGAAACTACATTTGATGACTTGAAAGTGGAAGATGGTTGCGACGGTGAGCTAACAAGAAATTAACATAGATTTTTCAGAGCTACATCAGCTACCAAATCCTAGAATGTGCATTGAATCTTAGCCCCATATAAGCCCATTACAGACCTTGTTTTTTTTTTTTCATTCATAGCGAACAAAAGCACCTTACATAGAGTTTAAGGTATACCCCAACATCTACTAAATGATGACCTCTTTCAAATGCTTCAATGTCCTTGCTTTCTTCTTTGCTTTGTCGTTTTCAAGCATCAATGGAGGCTTGGCAGCTCGCCATCTTCTGCAATTGCCACCTCTACCTGCAGTGACAAATTTGCCGAAACCCACGTTGCCACCTTTGCCAACCATCCCGACTCTACCACAGCCTAATTTGCCAACTTTGCCCACAACCCAACCATCTCTACCTAAGCCCACTCTCCCTCCACTTCCTAGCTTGCCCACCATGCCTGCGGTCCCAAAGGTCGCCTTGCCTCCATTGCCAAGCATTCCCTCTATCCCTTTCCTTTCCCCACCACCAGCTGGAAACTAGAGCTTCGTTTTCAATATTCATCCTTGGTTCACTAAGAGGAAGAATGTGGACTATTGGCATTTCGTTGGAGTCTTTAAATGCCATGTTAGAATTTCATATAATTCCTTGGATCTTCTATCTTGTGCTTTGTGTATGGTTGCTTGGGTGTTAGATTTTGATGTAATTCCTCCACTCGGATATCGTTGATTCATGTTTTTGCTGTACTTTTTGTGTCATCGTAAATCTTTATCATATACTACATGATTTTAAAAAAAGAAATTAAAAAAAAAAAAAGAAATTGGATATGCATTATATGGGATATCAACGTCAGGCATTGTTTTCTCTCTCTCTCTCTCTCTCTCTCACACACACACACACACACACACACACACACACACACACAAAAGGAATATATATAGACACACACACAAGGAATTAGACAACGAAATTACTGATAAGCATGGAATGATAGGGCTAATTAGTGATAGAATTAGTGCCGAGATTTGACTCCACACTCTAGCAGACAAGAATCAAGATGTTGCTTGAATATTTGCCAGGACGAAAAAGACACATAGTTAAAAAAAAAGAAAAAGAAAAATGGCCATTAGAAGGTAAGAATATATTACCTTCAGCGCAGAAATATGGTTTCCCCGGCAATTTTACTTGATTAATTCATTATTCAAAGCTTAATTAAGATGGGGTTTTAATTTGAATTAATTTTATATAATTAGATTCGAATAATATATTATTCAGTTGATTATGTCAAACTCTATTTAAATCTGAGTATGTGAGAAACAAAACTATAAAAAAATAATATATTTTGATAAAATTTTACTTGATAAATTTATAATTTGATTTTTAATTTAAATTAATTTTATATGATTAAATTTGAATGATATAATATTCAGTTGATTATATTAAATTCTATTTAAATCTAATCAGGTGAGGTGAGAAACAAGGCTATAAAAAAAATAATATATTTTAATAAAAAATTATTAACCTAATGATTTATAGGTTGATATGATTATTTAGTAACTCAAATTTACTCGAATTTTAACCGGTTTAAATATCCGGTCAAGCTCAAGCATGCTAAATATAAACAAAACACTAGATTAACTTTGCTTCATAGTTATTAATCCTGGTGAAGAGATCTGGTCTTAGATTTTGAGTCTTAATTAAAAATAATATTTAATATTTTAATATTTTATTTAAAAAATTTTAAAATAAAAAATTAAACATTATTTTCCATTTGTTATAGTTATCCCACTTCCAAGTCAGGGATGATTAACTCTAAACCATAGTTTTTAATTAGATCAGCCCGGTCCAAGGTTCTGTTCCGGATTACCGGGTCATTTGTGTCAATTTAAAAAAAAAATCAAAACGACATTGTTTTAGTAAAAAAACAAAAATCAACAGGTTGCAATCGAGTTTTTGACCGGGTCTTACCAGGGCACACCAGGTTTTTTCTTTCCCTGTTTTTTCTTCAATTCAGGTCTGGTTCTAGTTTTGGATTGACCCGACAGACCGGGTCGGGTTTTAAAACTATACTCTAAACTCACCTATATACGTGTCATTTTCTGGAAAAAAGAAAAAAGAAAAAAAAAGAAGACGACCACGACGACGACGGTGACCCATGAAATGAACACAAAACCTGGGCATGGGGACCACCGAACTATACAAGTGGCTTCTTTCAGGAAAAAAATCAATTACTTTGTTTCTTCTCATCCACTACAGAGTGGACACATATCTTCTTTAGAGAGACGAACCTACTTGGATTGGATGTCAAGGATATTCACGCCCTCGTTTATCTCTAATCATGTATCTTCATTGATTACTTTTGAAAAATTATTAAAATGATTCGGTTGGTAAAATTATAGTTTTCAGATCTGATCTGATTTAAGATTCGAGTTTTAAATTTTAACTGGTCATTATTTTGACCAGTTATTAAATTATCTAAATTATTTTTTAAAAAAAAATTAAAATGATGTTATTTTAATAAAAAAACAAAAGTCAATAGATTATAATTGAGTTTTTGACCGAATCTTGTCGGGTCAACCCGTCAGGTCACTAGGTCACACCGGATTTTTTCTTACCCTATTTATTTTAACCCGGCCCGGTTCCAGCCCTAAATCAACCCATTGGGCTGGGCTGGATTTCAAAACTACGGGTAAGGTTGTTTTTTAAAATAATTTTTAGTTTAAAAATATATTAAAATAATTTTTTAAATTAATATAAAAACATTAAAATACTTTTAAAAAATAAAAATAACAAACACCCCCTAACCCCTAAAGGATAATGACAATAAAATATTATATCACATTAATTGAGATAAAGTTTAGGAAACAAAAGAATGAAAACACTTGCATCCAATTAAACAAAAGCTTTCCCATCCATTTCATGGTATAGTGTATTTTTGCTCTCTCTCATCCTTTATTTATTTATTTTTATTTTTCACACTGAAAAAACAAAACCCTTTACATGCAAATCAAAAGCATCAAAACCCAGAATCAGGATCAGAGGATTCAGATACTCTCTCAGATGGAAGCTGATGTATCCATTCTCATCAAAATCAAAACCCTAACATAAACCATAGCAAAAAGAAAAAGGAAAAAAAAACAATTTTTTGTCTTCCTCTTTCTAAGATAATTTTGGGTTTTGTTTATTTTATTTTGAGAATCAAATCGATGAAGGGTGTTGTAGTTTTATTTTTGTCTCTATTGAGTTGCTGTTTGGTGGCGTCGGCTAATGTTGTTTTGATTGGAAATAATGTCACCATGGCTTTCAATGATATCGAAGCTAATTTCGGTGAGTTTTTTTTTAATATTTTATTTATGTTTGTTTTGGTGTTTAGTTGCTAAGAAAGATGAAAGAATGTGAGTCCCTTTTATTGCTAGAGCTGAAAAGATGGAAACTTTTCATTGAATTAAGCTTTATATGCCAGTTAGGGATCTTAAAAGTTTGAATTTCTTTTTAGATTTTTGTTAATTAGCTATTGGAAATAAAAATCCTATTTAAATATGGTTGATTTTAATCTGTTGAAAACTGGTTGGAATTATGGGTTTATGAGAAAATTTAATTAACTTGAATGTCAGAATTGTTGATGCAAGAATGTTGTGCATACATAGTTTCTTACATGTGTATGATTACATGCTGATTATTCATTTTGTTGATAAATTCAGCTCCGGCAATAAAGGGCTCAGGTGAATGTGGGGTATTGTCTTTGGCGGAGCCTATTGATGCATGCACGGATTTGACTAATAAAGTTGAAAAGGGTTTGAATAGTAGCTCGCCATTTGTGTTGATTATTAGAGGAGGGTGTAGCTTTGAGCATAAAGTTAGAAGAGCACAAAAGGCAGGGTTCAAAGCTGCTATTGTCTTTGACAACGAAGAAGGAGTCTTGGTTGCAAGTAAGACCTTTTCCTATGTGAAAATCGGTTAGTTGTTTGTTTTTGTGAGTATGAATCTGTATTGGCATGGGAACTTATTGATAATTCTAAGAATTGACTCTTAAATTTGTCAGCGACACACGAATGCTTACTTACTCTCTCTATTTCTGTTCTGGTTTACAGCACAGTGATCTTACAATGAATTCCTTTCGAGGCTACTTTAATAGTTTTGAAACACAAATCCCTTAAATTATAGATGCCGGCCTGCTGTGAGTCCTAGATCCACAAATTGTTGTGAGGGATTTGCCTTTGTATTGTAGCCCTGTGATTTAAGCTTATTTTCTAAAGAGAAACTTTGAAGAAATTAGAAACAAACCGGTGGTAGGTCTTGATATTTGTAATGTTTGAAATTCTCTTTGTTTCTTATAAGTTTGCTGTCTGACTTTTTGCCCCTTCCTGATGAAAACTCAGAGCAGGTAAATCCTTACTTGAGTACCTAGAAATTTGTTCGAGTAACCT
>Ga0325414_1003994_pt1 | contig 15401 bp, 8 predicted proteins | sample PopdelMetagenome_8_FD_206183 | JGI IMG/M metagenome (GOLD analysis project Ga0325414, IMG submission 206183) | Populus deltoides microbial communities from Bellville, Georgia, United States - Leaf-PdKOR-R3 | ecosystem: Host-associated > Plants > Phyllosphere > Phylloplane/Leaf | place: USA...
TCACTTTTTCTAATTGATTTTTTTATTTCATCTTTCAATATTAAGTTGGTTGAAAATTGAACTTTATAATTTTTTTTATTTGCTTTGTATGTGGTTATCTCGACTTCATGATGTGGATTGCGGGTTTGGTAAGTTGACTCTGTTAATTTTTTTATTCTTTTTTAATTAGACTTTGTAAATTTTTTAATTTACTCTCTATAGGGTTATCTCAATCTCATGACTGAGTTACAAGTTTGGTAGATTAATCCGGGTTGATTCAATTTACTTTTTTTATCCTTTTTTAATTGAATGATTTTCACCCTTTAACAACTCAATCTTCTTCTTCTTCTTTTTATTTTTTTTAATTTTATTATTAAATATTAGATTATTGACAATTGGGCTTCGTATTAATTCAATGGCAAATTCTTGCATTAATTCACCAAATTGCCCTGACTTCTCATGCATCCATGAATCGACCACCTTGTGTAGTGCCGAACCCACGTTCCTTTATATATATGTAATCAACCAAAAAGCCTGTCCATGTCTACCCCCCATTGTTGAAGACTTTGTTTTTTTTTTTTTGAAAACATTAGGGTGCGCTTTCTTTGTTCTCTTTTCCAGTCGTTCTCTGCAAGACTGCAACCGCCCGTGCTTATAAATCTACGAGCTGTTAGATATAGTGGTCATTTTTATATCACTAGCATAAGTAAGCTTTTGTTGGTGCTTTTATTCTCTTTCTTTGTGCTCCTGCTGTATATCGATGATCATTTATTTGCTTGTTGGCTAAAGAATGCGAAATTCTCACTCGGTTGCATCTTTGTCTGTCATATCATACTATGCTGTACTTTTACCCTTTGCTGCTTGCTTATCCCATGAAGATGTCAAGGGTCACAAGGGCGCACAGCACAATTTCAATCACAAGGTACATATGTGCGTGTATTCTTTCTTCAGATTTTATCTCAAGCCAACGGATTTACATGTCAAATGTTTTCATCTTCATCTTCTTCTTATACTGATCGGTTAACTACGTGTGGGCGTTCTATATTTAACTATTGGTTATTGATATGGACTCCATCTTCCTTACATATTCAACAGTTGAGCCCTAAAATGGTCTCGGATATCAATCTTCACGGGGTTCTCTTATGGGCTTCCATGGGGTTTTTAATGCCTCTCGGGGTGATCACTGTCAGAATGTCCCATAGAGAGGAAGGTGGAAGAAGGAAAGCTCTAGTCTATCTTCATTTTGTTTTGCAGGTAAACTCTTTCATCTCTTTTGCAAATCGTGCATAGTTTAGGTTTTCATTAGAAATTAATGAAAGTGGGAAGAAAAGATAAGGAAGTGGGTGGATTAAGAAAGAGAAAAGAGTCTCTTACAGTCAATGGTTGTGATAATGGAGCCTTTTTTGGTTGTTGGTGTTAAAATCGCCATGATAGCTCGATATATAGGCACTTTAACTTTAATGATGATGTCTGCTATTTTTCTCTTTCTGTGTGTTTATCCAGCAGAAGAGACCTCAACGCTTTCATAAATGGAGAGTTTGAAGTTTATCTACATATAACTTTTACTTTATTTATGATGAATAAAAATACAATATGAGATCTTATAATGATTACTACTTTTTCTTTCTTTAGATTTTCTTTTCAGAAAGAGATAAAGATCATGAATAACTCTTGCTCCTGAATTAAATTTCTGTATTAACGAAGTCAAACACATGCATGCTTCTATCTGACATGCAGATTCTATCAGTTCTTCTTGCCACGGCTGGAGCTATCATGTCCATAAAATCCTTTGAGAACTCGTTTTACAACAATCACCAGAGAATAGGTCTTGGACTTTATGGAGCTATATGGGTGCAAGCTGTTGTGGGATTTTTGAGGCCTCCTAGGTAATTCATCTGGTTTCTCTTAATAAATTCAAACCTATATGAATATATAATCCACCTGCACGGTAAAAATCAAAAGATTTATCCAATTATTTTGAAAATAATTTATTATTTTCACTGATCAGGGTGATTAATCTTTCAAGAAAGTGATTAATCATTTTCAAGGAAACACGAGAATCATAATCCAAAATTATTTGTGTATATATGGAATGGTCGACTGCTGAGCTTTTTATAACTATATATTAACGATTCTTAATCCCTTCCTGCAGAGGGAATAAAAGAAGAAGCACATGGTACATTGTGCATTGGATACTTGGAACAGCGATCTCTCTAGTTGGAATCATCAACATTTATACAGGCATAAGTGCTTATCATAAGAAAATGTCTAGAAGCACAAGGCTCTTAGCTATACTTTTCACAGCCCAGGTCTCTTTCATGGCATTCTTTTATCTGTTTCAAGACAAATGGGAGTACATGCAAAAGCAAGGAGTGATTTTGGGTAACATTGAAGTGCCAATCACTCCCACAGTATGCAATCAACAAAATGATCACAATCAAAAGGTGTTGGTGCCTGAACCATGTGGCAAACGCAATTCACTTAAGAACTTATTTGACTAATTACACAGTGGGTTCATGGGAATAATTGCTTTGCTTTCACCTTTCTGTATAAATTACCATATAACTTGTATGATTTGCCAATTAATCTGTTTTTTTTTTTTGTTTTTTTTTACCTTTTTGATGCTTGCACTCCATTTAATAGTGGAGTTCATGCAACAAAAAGCAGAGTGTAAGAGCACAGTTAGCTATCTCAGACTTCAATAACTCCTGCGGTAGTATTTGGCACTAGAAAGGGAACATTTAAGCAACTGTGCAGCTATTTCTTTGTATAAGATACTGCAATTGTAATGTTTGTAATGATTGCATTTGTGTCAGATTTGAAAGAGTGGTGTAAATAACAAGAGAAAACTCGAGAGTGTCAATGTTTTAGTATTTTAGTATTTGGATTTTTCATCTTTGATTTTACAAATTTTAAGATATTTGGTTTTTCAGTTTATTTTAGCATTAACTCAGTTGGACACTGATACAAAATCAAGAATTTTATTTAATTAAATTAATAAAACTAATCACAAGATAATGATGTCTATGCAAGTTATAATCACAAAAACTTTCACTCATTAAAAAAATAAATTTATTCAAATTATATGAGTCTATAATCTTATAATCAAAATCTTACCCCGCAACCTATATATCTCGTTTTACAAATTAATCACATTTGGGTGAAATTATTATCCAAAATCACTACTATTGAACATAGATTGTTTAGTTTATCATTACAAGAGCATACCAAAACTTACAAATATTACCATAATTAATTCTCAACATTACTAGCTTTGATTACTTGTTAATTATAAAACCCAAATTAATCATCACGGTTTTGGCTTTAAATATGATATTTTTTAGTTGAAAAAACCATTTAGATTTTGAAAAAGTATTTTGGAAAAAACATTGATTAGATTTTATTATTCATGGGCTAGCAAGATAAAATAATAGGTTAACAAAAAATAATTCTTTATGAGCTAAAGAATTAGAAATCTAAACTTAAGCCCAAACATGAGTCGAGCCAGGCTGGGTCGTGGACATATGTGTGAGTCATTTATCGAGTTTACAAGTAAAAGGGAATGATTTGTATAAATAAAAAAAACATGTTTCATTTGAAATGTCATATCAGTGATAAGAATGAGAAGTATTGGCTTTTATTTCCTTCATATAGATATAAGAGAGCATCTTAGACCTCAATATGAAATTTTAATCCATGACTAATGAGTTCGTATGCATGTTTGCTTATATGAGAGAGAATAAATTCTAGTAAGGAATGTGATTATTCAAAATATGTTAGTGGAATTAACTTACAATAAAAGAATGGTCAAGATGAAAAAAAATGGTAAGCTGGCTGAGATGAGAGAAATAAAAAGGGGCCACTTGTGAAGAAAAGAAAAAAGAGGTTGTAAATAATTTTTTATATTAACAAGCCTATGAAAAATAGTGTTGATGATTCTTTGTTGCAGTTATAGGATGTTGTAAAACCTCCGAGCGATAAATCATAAATTGACTAGTTTTAGGTAAAACAAAATAATTCATAACTCTTGATTGGATTATCATAAAATTCTGAAACTTTACGTGGAGCCTTCTAATATGATGCCTTATCTTGGGTTAAAATTTCAGAATTTTTAGAGAAATTCAGAAATTTGATGAAAAATCACAATTCAACTAGTTTTACGTTATTGGACGTAATTTTTAATCCGACCATTGGATTGAGCTGAAATTTTATGAGGAACCTTAAAATATACTCAATAAAATCTGGTTATAATTTTAAGATGAATGAAGCTCTGCAGTGCTAGCAAAAAAAATAAGGACTGTCAAATAGAGGCAAAAATACTAATTGAGGGTAGAATAGTTATTTGCCATTAAAGAAAACATATAAGCTCTCCTTATCTTTTATTAACTGCCAAATGGGCAGAAACAAAAAGATGAAAAGAAAAACAGAGCATAACGTGAGAGAAAGAGAGAAAAGTAAGGAAAAACAATAAGGAAATTGAGAGAATAACGTTATAAACTTGCAAGTTCAACTTATAAAACACTAAATCAAGTGAAGGAAGAAGGATTTGAGAAGGGGATTTCAGCTAACCTTGGAAGAGAAGAGAAATTGGAAGAAAAGTAATAGGTGAGCATGAGAAGTTTGGATTAATGTTTGATTTAGATGTTTTCCTAAGCTTATTTGATTAAGTTAGGAAGTAATTTCATGGAATTTTACCTTAGTTTCCCTTAAATCCTAGATTTTTGAACTTAGGATTCTTATGTGAATTTGGGGGAATTAGGAGGGGAAGGAAAAATGATTAAATTGAAGTGGAATAGAATGAAAATAAGTTGAAATAACAAGTAAATGAAGAAAAATTTGGGGGAGGAAAAAGAAACATCACATTCGGCCAAATGAAGGAAAAAAATGGGAGAATGAGTTTTGATGTTAATGTTTAGAAAAAACCATGTTTAATCATAATAAATGAAAATGTAAGAAAGACTAAATGAAGAGATGGCATTTAAGTTGAGAAAATAATTATTATTATTATAATTATAAGTAAATTCAAATTAAAAGAGAAATAAACTAGTTAAAAGAAAATATAAAGACATAATGTCTAGATTGTGTTTGAATATAGTATTTAGATAAAATAAATAATATGATGTGAGGGCATAAAGAATAGAAAAATTATTTGATGGAGGAATTATGAACATAGAGTAAGCAAAGAAGTAACTTGAGTTAAATATGAGATTGAATGTAAAATAATGATGTTATATTTGAAAATGAATTTTTATTAGAACAAATTAAAAATAAAAATATTACGTGCTTTGTGTTTCGGCACGTAAGAAAAATATTGATGGACTAATGATATAATGACACTTGATTGATTCAGGAGTTGTGTCTGGAGCTAGTTATCAGACAGGAGGAGCTGGGTCATCCCGAGCTGAAGGTAGGTGATTCATCATCTTATTTTGTAATTTTTAGTTTCCCTAATTATCTATGTTGCTTATTTAATTGATATTAAACGAATGGAGCAAGTGAATAATTTTAGTTATGATTATGTGAATTATCGCTAAATTATGTGAAATTACCGGTTTTATTGGTTAACAAAGAGGTTAACCAGATATGGGGTAATTCGTATGGAATTATCGGATTGTTTGGCTAATAAAAGAGATTAGCCAAATGCTGGATAATTTGAATGGAATTACCGGATTGATTGGCTAACAAAAGAGATTAGTCGGATACTAGGTAATTCATATAGAATTACCGGATTGATTTTGCTAACCGAAATGGGTTAGTTGGATTTTTGGGTAATCAAGAGAATTACCGGGTTTATTGGTTAACAAAGAGATTAACCGGATAAGGAGTAATTCATATGGAATTACCGGATTGACTGGCTAACAAAACAGGTTAGCCGGATGATGGATAATGCAAATGGAATTATTGGATCTATTGGTAACTGAGGAAGGAAAACCAAATTTCTGAGTAATTATATGGAAGTGTTAGATTTATTTGGTAATTAAGATGAGTTAGCTGGATTTTTAAGTTTTGAAAAGATTATGTAAATTATGGGATTTAGTTAGATTGAAGTAGAAGCATTAAATTTCAAAGGTTAAGAGTAATTAATTAATATTAGACTAATATAATGAGTAAGTTAGTTAATATGGTTATTGTTGAACAGGTATACCCCGAGGTGATGCAGATCGTTAGATGTAGGAATTCTCTTGTTTATAAATTACCATTTTGGAATGTAATATTCATGTCTTTACTTTCAGTGTAAATCCTTTTGTGTTGCAAAAATCAAGTAGAAGGTGTAATAGGTAGTGAATGTATTATATATATGTATAGTTGTCAGTATGACCAAATCATTTTCAAAATGATAAGATAAGATTTATTATAAATATAATATGACTCTTAATCTTAATGTTGTATTTATGTAGTTTAAAGGCATATATGTAGTTAGTTAGTATTTATTACGTTTGTGATGAATTTATTTATCTTTTGAGTTGTTTTGGTAGTACATTTATGTTGATTTACTAATTGATATTATGAGACTTAAATATATTGATAAGTATAAGTATTGAGTTATTGTTTGATGAATGAAATGTGATCCAGGATGATTGGATCAAGATGAAAGTCGTAATGACATATAATAGAAGTGTTGTCGATAACTTGTTATCAACAAAAATAGAGGAAACTCTGCCGAATTTTTTTTTTAAATCCCATAAATTTAGACATATTACTCAATACTTGATATTGGTAAAGAAATGTTTGGAGATTTCATGACATTATGATTTGAAAGTGTTACAGATGTATTGCCCATATATTATGTTTCTATTATTGATTGGAGGATGAATCCTTTTAAAGAGATGGTAAATGATGAGAATAAACAAGCATCACCAAATGATCCATTAGATGTACTTATTGGGTTTATTACAAGGTCTAAAACTAAGAAGATAAAAAATGAATTTAATGAGCTAAGTCAAGATGTCTAGGTTAAAAAGTTACAAATATACTAGACTAGACCTTTATGTACTTTTTAGGCCATATATGAAGTTATAAGTAGATTTTTTTTTTCTTTGATTCTAGTTGGGATGGATATTAAACATCTTAAAATTTCCATCCATATATGGTATTTTTATTAAATTATTCAGATGAGAGAGAACAATATGTTTGAAGTTAGATTTAAAATCTGCTAACAAACAAGGAAAGTTAGAAAAATAATTGTTTCCATATGATTTGTGAATTTTACAAGGCAAAGATTTCTTGTGTACGATGGACACATAGGTGATACCTTAAGGAATTACTTAGCAAGTGTTTTTTTTTTTTGCATGGAATCCTAACTTCACATTGATTTTTAGTTGGGAGATTAGAGAATTAATTATCACAATTTTCTTGTTTCCTAAGGAGTCAAAGCTTTGGTAGTATAGAGAGAGGTGGTAAAAACTTGTATTTCTTTTTGTGTTATGGATTTTCTATTTGGAAAGGTTTCATTTATTAATTAGGACATTAGAAGTGATTTTTGGTTTAATTTTTTTATGCTCAATTTTACACTAATAAGCATAACTTTCAATCTAACCGTTGGATTAGACTAAAATTTTGCTAGAAAATTTTAAAGGCCTTATTTTCTATAGATTTAAAATTTATGGTAATCAGTGTTTGATAAGGCCTTATGATGAAGCCTTATGATTTTCCTAGTTTAAGTTTTTTTTTTCTATTTTGATTAATACTCTTTTTTTAGCCTTATTTAGGATGTTTTACCTAGTATAAATAGGGTTACTTAGATCATATTTAGTTTTTTTACAGACCTGGTTTATTCATAAATAATATTGTGTGTATATGAGGTTGCTCATACTTGTGGTTATTCATTAAACTTTTTAGAACTTATCAAAGACTAATTGTCTTTATAGTGTTCTTCCTTATACTTCCAGTTGTTGATTATTTATAATAAATGAGTTGAGGTTTTTCATCCAATAATTTTGGTCCCTTAATTCAAATAATCATTAGATCGAGTTTTCTATTAATCTGATTTTGGCTTTGTTAGGTTGTTTTCTATATTGATTGTGGATTCAATGGTTGTTACTCCACAGGTTCGCATCAAACGTTTTTTTGCAAAAGTTTAAAATTAGGTCAAATGAAAGGTGACCAATCTTATCTTGCAAAAACTTAAAATTAAGTCAAATCAAAAGCAACTAGCCTTATTTGTAATCAAAGGTGATCAACATTATTTTGCAAAGGTTTAAAATAGGCTCAAATCAAATACAACCAACCTTATTTGCAAAAAAATCAAAATCGGATCAAATCAAAGGTGATCAACATTATTTTGCAAAGGTTTAAAATAGGCTCAAATCAAATACAACCAAACTTATTTGCAAAAAAATCTAAATCGGATAAAATCATATGTGACCAACTTTATTTTTCAAAGTTTTTGCTTTTAAAAAAACTTATACATTCTCAATGCAAAAGTCTTGTGAGTCCATAATTTGTCGGAATTTTAAGGAGCTCTAAAAAGCAAAGTTCTATGTGAAAATCATAGGCTATCATACATCAATATACTTACCTATTTAAAATATAAATCTCCTATTCAAAATTCAATCCCCTCATTGTCAATTGCAAATGATAGCTTCTTTATTCATTTGTCACTTAATTTACTAACCTGCCTATGTTTCCTAAAGTGGCCCTTCTATGTATGTTTGGTATTGTTAGATCCCTTTATGGCATTTTGAAAAAAAACTTTGAATAATTATTATTTAGAAATAGATAACTAATAATTATTATTTAGAAATAGATAACTTGCCCTCAGTCTGTGATCTAGCCTAAGCCTAGCTTATTATTTTGAAAAACTTAAACTTAAACCGCGTTTGACCCTAGTCCGTAAATTTCATCCAAGCATCATTTTTAGGTTACTATTTATCTTTTATTATATTTGCTTGGATTATGTTATAACACCTTGTTGAACTTTAGGCCTTATTCCTAACATTAATTACTTCACATGTTGAACAAAACGACTGATAGCGATGCTATGAGCAACAATAACCGACGACTAATAACTACTCCACCAGCACCTAACACTAGCAAACACCATGAGCATCGTAATAGATTCTCCTCCTCTAATCGATAGCCCTACCTTATCTCGAGCCTTCAAAACAGTTACTGAGACCCATTAAAAACTATCATTGCGACAACCACCTCCTTCATGCCAACCTCATCACCATGAGAAGATTCCCCTCGTCCAACCTCTTCTATTTAACTCGTCAAAACACAAACCAAAAACCACCCAATAATTGTCAATCACACAAGCCTAGCATTAGACTATCCATTAACCCTTACGCCATCCATAATCCCTCTCACTGTCAGCCTGGACATCTCTAGCAAAAGTCTTTATCATCTTCCCCAGCTCTCAGCCAAAAGACTAAAGAGCAGCAATAATAAATCCGATGCCTCCAACCTCCACCATCAGCAGCCCAACATTAGTTCCCTTCTCCAAACATCATTGATCCAAGTAAAAAATAATCATCTTTCCCTAATTTTTTCTCAAGCCTCACCATACCAATCGCCAGCCATTCCACTTTGATAGCAGCAACAACTGATGCTTAAGTCACCAAGTTCTCATCCACCAATGATAATAACATCTACCACTAAAAATTAAGAGAGGGGAAACAAAAAAAACAGAGAAAAAGAAAGGGAAAATACCTAAAATTTTATGTTTTTGTTTCTTTTTTTTCAATTATCAAGATTATGTCTTACAACACTAGAATGATACTCATGGTTTAGTCTAACCTATACCATTTGGGATAGGGTGGTAGGTATGGTTTATGTGGGATGAGAGTGATTTTTTCTATACTAACCATTTTTTTTTATCATTTGCTCATGGGTAATAAAAGTGGTGGTAAGGGCTCTTGGTATCTTCAATGGTTTTCTATATAATTCGTTGTTGGTATATGAATAGTTATTGGATTATCCAAAATATGGTTGGTTCTAAAGGATATTGCCTGGTTAATTGTTAGGAAATTGAGTGGAAAAATTTAGACTTGCAATTGCTAGACTACACATAGATGTTGAAAAACTAGTGCTATTGGAATTATCATGATGATTTAATTTTTGTTTATTATCTCGTTGCCTCTTACAATGGGGATAATTTTTCTCCAAGTTGTGAACCTAGTTATCCTTCTTCTTACCTATAAATCCTCCTTTTTATTTTGTCCCATTTCTGAAGTATTTAAGATCTTCCTACTCTTATAGCTTATTCTACCCTTTCAACCATTATAACTACATAAGTGAAACGCTAAGATTAACTGCCCAACTAGATACTCAAAGTATGGTGTTCTAAATGTATTTAAGAAAAGTAAAATCATTTCTTTTTCAATCAATGAGGGGTTAGTTTGGGCTTTAATCCCTTGTCATCTCTAGGCATATTTTTTAATTGGTTATTTCGGATTCTTTTCCATAATCTGCAAACTTTAATGGTTTAGTGTTAAATCCATGTTGAATTTATATTGCTTAATAAAAATATCCATCAAGTCTCTTCATTTTTTAATCTTAATGTCGTCATATATTACTTAAACCATTCTATTATAGTAGACTTATAGTTGAGTCATTTATATTGCTTTTACTAGATTTATATAAATCTACTCTTTTAGTAGCTCTAAGCATTCCCTCAATTGTTGACAATACACGCGCGCGCGCGCGCGCACACATATATATATTATTTTTCAATATGAAACAAATACTAGAAAATAACTAGAAAATGAATTAATTAAAAAATATCTTCCAATCAATTCCTGGATAATGCTAATTTGGAAGAAAATATTTTAATTTCAAGAAAAAGGAGAAAATATTATCCTTTATCACTACCAACTCATGAAATTTACCACCACCACCACTTCATAATGTCATCTGCTACTACAACCACCATCTTATTATTATTGTAATTACTATTTTATTATTATCTTACCATAACCTTTTATCACCACTAGTACAACAACCTAGTCACCTTTGTTTGCCACCATGTTATTACTAATATAGAAACCATTTTATTATTATTCCATTATAACTCTCTAATGTCATTACGGCCATAACAATAATCACCATGTTTTTAAAATCTATCGTATCATCATCAATGTCATCACTTTTAAAACCATGAAACATATTAGAAAAATATTTTTTTTATAAAATAAATATATATTAAGATTGTATTTGGTTAGTGTCGAGGATGTAAAGAACAAGTATAAAAAAAGATATTTGGTTAGATGGATATAGATAAAAATATAAAATAAATTTATTTTTAAAATGATTTTTAAATGAATTTTTATCTTCTTAGAATAGAAATGAGAGAAGAATACATGTGCTCTATCTTTACGATATTTGCTTCTTCTATATCAATAGAAAGTGATGACCGGTTGTCGTTTGACTCAAACATCACCCAACCGACATCTCGCTCGTTGATTGAGAGGTTGATCGCCAAATAACTAATTAATTTATTTTGTAGAGAAAAACAGAAGAAGAAAAGAATGGGAGAAGCAGAAGAAGAGGGAAAGAAGAGAAGAGTGATGGTGGAATCATTAGGATGGCTAACGGAATCATCAATTTTACCAAAGAAACATCGAGCCATAGAAGGAGTTGGTGCTTCTTCCATCGTTGAACTTAAAGCCCAACTCTATAAATCCCAAGAAGAAGCCAAGAAATCTAAAGATATCTCCCCTTCTGATCTTGAATACCATCGCGCCAAGAAGATTATCCCTTCTCTCGACACCTTCTCCAAGAAAAACTCCGGCGTCGAATCCCGTGCCCACAAGTACTCTTCTTTCGTTTTCTTTTATTAGGGCTTTCTTTTTTTCTTTTTCTGATTATTCTTTTAATTTCAGGGACAAGCTTGAGCTTAAAGCAGTTAATGATGGGTCAGCTAGTTATGCTGCATTGGAGAGGAAGGCGGAGTTGTATGACAAGTTATTGAGAGGAGAGTTGTCTGATGAGGAAGAGAATGAGAAGTACTGTGTTGATTTTTTTAGGAAGGGTGTGGAACAAGATGAGTCGACGCGGCCTCGAGGGAATAATACTTCTGCTGCTGCACCCGTTGATGATGAAGGAAAAGTTGATGGTGACAGTGATGATTCTGTGTTATTCAATGCCAAATTTGCTGCGCCAGGGCGGACGGCTGGAGCTGTGGACAAAGCGCAACATCATCGTTTAGTGAGGTAAGGCTTATAATCTGTTCCTATGTTTATGCATGGCATATTGTATGTTGATGATCTTATTTACGAAAATTGTGGGCGGGGGAGTTGAGGTGAACTAAATGAGGTGGCCGGTTTTGAATTAACTTGCAATTCCTGATGACAATTAGAAATGTTTCTTTGTTGAAAGGTCAGATTCTCTTGTAACCTAATGTAACGAGTTTGTCCACGCAGAGGTCGAGCTAGCCTACTATTTGATAAAATGAAACTTTGTTTGAATAGTATTTGAAGATTATTACACCACTGAAAACAAGATGTCCACCATATGAGACTAAACCTGAAAGATAACCAGAAATTTAGTGCCTTCCAATCCTTTTAAATCTTGAGATATAGAGATCCCATGAAGGTCCCTTAAGCAGACCACACTAAGAAACTGGGAAACTATTGCTGAAGCTGTTTAGATAGTGGTTTTCCTTAGAAATTTTGAAATTATGATCTGTTTATGAACTCCAAAAGAATTCCCCCTTCCTTAGAGTCCTCGTATATGTTTCTGCTCAGAAAGAATATAATAAATGGTTCACAACCCTCTGCTCACCAGCAACAGCAAAAAGCCTAACTACATTTGCTATCCCACAGGCTAATGCCAGTAAAGGTGACAACATGACTCCTGCATTGAAAATACAATACACTATTGTGCCATATGGAGCCTCTCATTAATAAAAAAAACCTGTGGAACTGACTTCAGTTTCCAGAGTAATGCCTTAACTTGGACGGTACCTTGACTTTTCTGAATACTATTAGCAAGAGGGAAACTTAGAGGAACTGGTGGATTGAGCTATATGGGTGATTAGATTTTAAGAAAAATTATTACAACCCTAGTGGGAAACAAGATGAATTGGTGGATCAACTACGTGAGTGATTAAAAAATCATTGCTCAATAGAATCCCTCACCCCCTCTTCCCAAAATCAAGATCCATTGCCTACTTTGTGACTTAAACAGTGGGAAACTAATGGTACCTTTGATATGAAAAGGCAGACCCTTGGCATCTTTAACTACTCAACTAGTTGAGTGGAGATTATATTTGGTCTAGATTAATTTGTTCTGGAGGGCTTTGGGTTTTAAAGGCAAATGCATTGCCATTCACCCCAAGGCAATAATTTTCTGTACAAAATGTCCAAGATCTAAACCCTTGTTCATATTAGGCTTACAGTTCCCCTCTTTCCTGACCAAACAGTTTATTCCTTATCTTTACCCTGTTCAAACGAAATTTCACATCACTTTCTCATTATACTTAGGCTCTGCAAGTTGGACCATACATGAAGACCTGCCTAAATGCTAGTGTTTTAACCATTTGAAAGCCCCCCAAGTTGCTAACTGTCTAAACACTTCAGGCATCCACCATTAGACCACAAAACTTATAGGTTGGAGATTACCACCAAATGGAACCCTACATAAAGCATACTCGAGATGCTAAATAAGACCTCACTAGTTGACCTAAATGAATCCTGGTGATACCTCTTCTGGGCATATCCTTCATCTAGAAATTCCTTCAAAAAATTGCAAGGCAGCAAATTCTGAAAACCCTCTCTGCTCTGAGAACCAGCATTTGTCCTAATTTTAGCAATTTAATGGAACCTGTATTGCTTTGTGCACCATTAGATGACCGAACTGAACACATCTACTGCAATTGTGAAAAGAAAGGGCGATAAGACATCACTGTGGCACATTTCCAGATCTGGAAGTTCATGTCTTTGTGTATTAGCTCCAAAAAACAATCTCTCCCCATTAACAATTACCAAAAAGGAAAAGAAATAATCTTATTTTTGTGCAAGTGGTTCAGCTACCTGTTATTTATAAAAAAAAGGGCGGGAAAAGAGGTATCCTGATATGATTTGCTTTTTAGTGATTCTGTTACTTGATTTGTATTATAGTACCACAATCTGAATAATGTTACTGAACCCCACAGCGTAACTCCTTTTGCTTCGTGATTTTTCTCAGAGAAGTTCATGAAGAAGCCAATCAAGCCAGAAAAAAGGTAGTGGAGCTCAAGTTGCATAGACAAGAGCAGGCAGCAGCTAAACATGAGAAACTCAAACAAGCATATCTTCGCAAAAAATTGGAGGAACTAAAAGCTGCATCTAATGCAAATCAGACATGATTAGCTGAAGGTGGGAGATTATAACCCAATTATCTCGTTGTTCAGTGTCGCTTCCTACAAGAATTTGATTAAACTGACATGAACAAAGGAAACAGTGAGATTTTTGTCACGTCTCTCTTTGTATTAATTTTAAATGATAATAATGCGCAGCCTCTTGTTGGCATTTGTATGTTTTAGTTGTACATGGAACTGATTTTGATTTGAATTTTTAGAATTTTCAGATTTGGGCAACTTGATATGATTACTAGCTGATTGCCGATGGTTCGATTTCTTCCATACCGTGTCATCAGTAGTAGATTTGTTTTCAAGGATGTGCTGTTATTGAAAGGGCGTGGACGATAGCAGAGATTCTTGCCGTATCTGGATTTCGTTTAATACTGGGAATGTGACCACCAGTTTAAGCAAATTACGAAATTTTCAGTTCCAATTCAAACTTGAAAATCCCAAACACCATGAGTCGTGCATCCCCTTGAATGAGAACAGCCCTGTAATTTCAATCAAATAAGCAGGTTACGAATCCCTGAATTGCAGCAGCTCAAAAATCTTTCCTTTAAACCTTTGTATTCTCATTCCAAGAAAATGTCCACAGCTGAGAGCATGCTGATGATCTTCAACCTACTTTTTCCTAATAATCTCTCAGAAAAGGTTTGTAACCAAAATCAAGTGAAGAAGTTGTATCAATTTCTTAATCAAGAGGGTTCTTGGGTTATTTGTTACATGTTAAATGGTGCATTTGGATTTCAGGTTACACGACTCCTTTGGGGATCGAACCCAGAATTTCTGGAGTCACTGATGCTAGCGAGAGCCAAAACATATATTAAAAGAAATCAAAATGAAATTCACTATAGAAACAGACATCAGACAAAATACTCATTGATCACTAATGACAAGATGACAGAAAAACAAAATGCTAGGCAGAACCTAAAACACATTATCCACTAATCCATTAGCTCATCAAATTATCCACCACCATCCACCGTCTCCATCACTTCCACCTCCTCATCCAGTAGGCACCCACAAGTGGAGCAATCCATGGGGCTTACCAGAAGGCCTCCAAACCTGCTTTGTCATGCATTGGATTGGATTATCCACTGGCTCATCTAGTTTCCACCAATCAAACAAGTCTCAAATTTTA
>Ga0325414_1003995_pt1 | contig 15401 bp, 13 predicted proteins | sample PopdelMetagenome_8_FD_206183 | JGI IMG/M metagenome (GOLD analysis project Ga0325414, IMG submission 206183) | Populus deltoides microbial communities from Bellville, Georgia, United States - Leaf-PdKOR-R3 | ecosystem: Host-associated > Plants > Phyllosphere > Phylloplane/Leaf | place: USA...
AGTGTAAATTTTCTATGGAAAAAATCCAATTTATAGAAGAACTAGGATTGGGTATAAACCATACCATTTATATTAAAAGGTAAGATTGCAACGGACAATTAATTTATAATTTATTGCTGCATGCTGAGAGCAACGACCCAAGTAATTAATTGGTTCCTGCTTCTGTCACCAGTAAGTAATCATTCTTCTCACCTTTCATGGGAACACTAAAAGACAAGTAACTATGGTTTCTCCATATTTTTTCTGACGAGTTATTCTTGATCTCGTGAAATATACGTAGAAGCCTAAAGAGTGAAAGCTTGAGAAAGCTGATTGAAAGTCCATGAAATGAAAAAAAGCTGATTTATCCGCGAAGGAGAGAGTGGTGAGCTTAAGTGTAATCATAACCATGAGTTGGCATTTATATTAATTATTTCAAGATTTAAAATTCTACTGTGAAGCCATAATTTAACAATCCAACTCCTATAGGTAAATTCAAGCACCCAAATGTAAACATGAAAAGAAACAGAAATTACCTATTCATCGGTTTGCGTTCAGGGCCGGAAGCATGTCGTTACCACCATGAAGGTGGGTGACTTAGCCAGAGATGAAGCAATCTCCCTTGATGCTTCAATCCTTCTCAATTCAATCAGCCGCATACCAGGTTTCGTTATTGCCTCAGAGTGATTAGCAGCGTCACTCTCACCTTCTGCCCTGATAATCGCAGCCCTTCTCTCCTGGTCAGCCCTCGTGACAACAAAGATATAGGACCATTAAATGGAACAAAAGACATGAGCTCAAAACTGTAAAATACCCATTCTTGGAAATCAAATTTTCAGACTGGACGGTTTAAGAAAGAGGATTGATTAACATTACTTGTTTTTGCAAAGGTTCCAATATTTTATTAGCGATGTTCTCTCTCCGCCACACACATATGAAGGCTTTTTTTGGGGGGGGATGGAGTGGTGCTGCAAATAACCTGCTATGCTAGCTGAGGTAACAAACTTGACATGGAAACCAGGTGAAATCCAGGTCTGTTGAGGTAACCTGTTGTTTTAGATTTAGATTGCATGCAATTTTATATAATTAAGGTTATTTTGTAATAAAAATCAAAACAAAATCCTAACATGTATTCTAATTGAATATTATACTTAAACTAAAACAGTATAAGGTATTTACTTGTAGATTTTTATTTAGCTAAAAATTTATTTTTCTTGACAGTAAATTATTTATCGTTAAGATTTTATTACTCATATTTTAATGTAAATAAAATGATGTTAATAAGCCCAACAACATTACCCTATTTAATTCCACTTTAAAATAAAATTCACAAACTCAAATGAATAAAACTCAAGATTTTTCTATAAAAAAACCAAGAATCTTGAACTCTAGAACAAGGCAAAACAACTAAGCATAAGTGGAGGCTTTAGAAAATGAGAAGACAATAAAGATGAAGGCAAATGGTTGTTCTTGGTTTACTGAACCCTTTTTCACATTATTTATACAACCAAAATTAATGTAGCCATAATTAATTTTCAGAAAAATTAAATTTTTTTTGGATTTGAAATCTTACATTTTATGTATAGATAAAATCATTCAGATTTTTTTTAAAAAAATTCCAAACTCTTTATTCACGAGTTTAATAAATAAATGAATTGATAAAAAATAACTTTTTATGAACCAAAAAATTATTTCATAACAAACTCAAATTCATGCCCGCAATAAGTTGGTAAAAAGCAAAATTAAGACTTGAAGTTCAAGTCAAGTCAAGTGTATATGACTTAAGTTTAAATTTATTTTTTAAAATTAATTTATAATTTTTTTAACTTTTCACCATATAAACTACAACAGAATTTTATATTTTTTCAACATATAATAGATGGATTTAGGTTTCATAAAAAAACATTAACCAAAAATTGTTTTAGATTAATTTTTTATTTATTTATAATTTATTTTAATCATGTTAATATTTCATGTTAAATAAATTTTATTGAAGAATAATTTTAAAAATGAAGTTTTAACCCCATTTTTAATTTAACATAAAAAAGTCTATGAACCATGTTATTAAAACAAATTTCACACAAACTCCACCTGGCAAAGACCATTACCGGAATCTCTGGATAGTTGGCAGAGGAAGTCACCAAATATTACAATCACCCGCCCTTCACCACTATGTGTAATTTTTGCTGTCTCAAGTGCGCAAGCCTTTAGATCTTCTTCTGTAAATTGTTTAGTTTTCAGGAACAATGAGCTGATTCTGAACATGAGGAGATATAACCACTCAGACACCATGCCTATTAACTTCGGACCATTTTCATATGACAAGGGGAGAGGTAAGGTTCCACAACATGTTTTTGTTTATGTTGATATTGTAGTATTAATTTGTACTTGAAACCACTTATTTTAGAGAACATGGGCAACATGCTTTCAAAAGATTAAAATCATTTTCTAACCTAAAATATTCGAGTTAATTATAATAAAACCAACTGGAGAGGGACCTCCTGATATATTATTTATTCATTGGAAAAGTGGTGTTTTTTTTAAAAAAGAAATAGTTTTTCTTTTTAATTTTATTCTTTAAGTTTAAGTTTAGTAGGATTGAGCTTCATAAATAATATCAAAGATGCATTTTTTATGAGGTCAACCCAGTATTATAACTCATGTCGTAGGTTGGCGGGTTAATCCGATTAACTCGGTTTTTTTGTCTTTCTTTCAATTGAATTTTAATCTCTCCTTTAACGTTTGATTGGTTAAAAATTAAATTTTTAATTTGTTTTTGTTTTCTTTGTACGCGTTTATCTTAGTTTTATTATCCAAATTACGAGTTTGGTTGACTTAGGTCAATTTTTATCTTATTTTTAATTTTTTTTTAAATTTCATCCTTCAACATTAGATTTATTGAGAATTAGGTTTCATAATTTGTTTCAGCTTGCATTCTATGAAATTATTCCGATCTCATGACCTGGGTCAGGAGTTTTGGCAAGTTAACCCGAGTTAGCCTGGATCTCTTCTTATGTTTTTGTTTTTAAATTAATTTTTTTCAACTTCATCCTTCAATATTAGGTTAATTGAAAAATAAAGTTCATAATTTATTTTGATTTACATTTTATGGTGTTATCCTTTTTTTGTGACTTGAGTCACGAGTTTGGTAGGTTAATCCAAGTTGATGTGAGTTTCTTTTCTATTCATTTAATTGGATTTTTTTTTAATTTTATCAATCAACATTAAGTTGATTAAGAATTATAAATCATAATTTGTTTTGATTTATTTTCTATAAGGTTATTATAATTTCATAACTCAAGTCGTATATTTGATAAGTGAATCTACGTTGACCTAGGTCAATTCAAAATTTTACCATCACATTTTTTAAAAAATAAATAGATATTATGCTGAATTATTTTTAGTCAAATTATATATTTTTATCGACTATTTAAATTGTATTTGAACCTGTCAAATCAACTAGTTCATAACACATGATTTAGCTTTTTTTATATATATATAAACAAAATTAACTTCATCTCCAATATACCATGCACGAATAATCTAGTAAAATCTAAACATCACTATAATGTTTGGTAGAAGAATATATTAGAATATGTAATAATAGTGTGATTGATAGATAAAAATTATGATAGTGATATTTCTACTCCACGACTTATTATTTCCACTCTATTATTTTCTATAATGACTAATTAATATGTTTATATTTAATATGTGTCTTAATTACTCTATGATTTTAAATTATAAAATAATAAGAAAAAAAAAAGACTATACACAAAAAAACCTATATTTCAAGAGCTTTATTATGTTCAATTGGTTGAAATTTTATAATTTATAAAATATATTTTTTAATAATATATTTTGAAGGATCTAACTTGCAAAATAGAAATTGTTATCTATAGTTACTACACTTTCTGGTTCCTAAAATATTTCTTTGATAGTGAAATCATTATAACATAAAATAATATCAAATTATTATTAATAATTTTTTATTTATAGTATATGATCATTGGAAATAATAATAATAATAAAAAAGATCATGATTCATTGAATAATTATTCACAAAACTCAAACTTAATTTTAAGTTTGTAAGAAAAATATTATATATGACTTATATTTTTAGAAAATAAAGTCATGAATAATTAGGCATAATTTACTCTTTTCTTTCTCTCTTTTTTGAAAATAAATAAGGGACATTTTTAAAAAATTTACTTTGAAGAATTTAATTAAATAAATAAATATTGAATAAGGTTATTCTTATATATATATATATATATATATATATATATATATATAAAGATGGACCAATCATCAAAATACTTTGAGAAATTGATGGTGTTTTATGTTTTGATGATCTTTTAAAGGAATACGATAATCAATCATTGCAATTTTAGAATTTGATTTTTTTTTACTAGGATTGATACTACTTGTCGTTTGTTTGTTATATATTAGGGAACTTTATTCGGAAATAAAAAAAATTAAAATATATTTTGTACGGTGAATGGATCATAGAAACAAAGCCGAGATACGTTGGGTCTCTTGAACAAAGCCTGGATATATTGGGTTTCGGAGACCAAAACATGAGGGTACCACTACCAACTACCAACATCAGCCTACAGCTAAAGTCCATTTCATACCTTAAATTGATCTAGAACCAACATCAATTGAGAGTGACTACTTTGAAATTATATGTAAATTATATGCAAAGTAAACGTAAAAATTTGGGGAGAATGATATTATTTAAATTTTTTTTTTAATGAAATGGCATACTTTAACCTTGTCGCATTTCTGAAATGTGACATTAACTAAAAATCATGCTTCTAGAGCGCGATATTAACTGAATATCGTGATCATAAAACGCAATATCAATTAAAATTTTAACATATCAAATACCAACAACACACAAATGCTCCCCCTTTATCTCTAAAAAAACACCCACTATCTCCCTCAGATCTCTCTTAAAAAACTCGTTAATCACTTAGATTTGGCCCTTAAACAACTAAAAACCGAACACTTCCTAATTTTAAAGTATCATTTAATGTTTTTATATTGAAAATCCACCATTCCCTTTGCTGCCACCACTGTCATTGCTTCCCCAACCATTCTTGTAGTTTTATAAGCAAGATAAACATACTACATTGCTATTAATTTGTATTTAGTTTGGTTAAAATCAAATAATTATTTAAGTTGAATTTAGAGTTTGTTGAATTAATGATAAATTAGTTAAAATACATTTAATTAGAGTTTATTTGATATAGTTGAACATTTAATTAAGTTGAATTAATGATGAATTAATTATTTCAATTAATTATGTATTGTGTTTAATTTAGGTGAAGTTTTCGAATTAGAAATTCTATGTATATTGTTAGAATCAGCTAATAATATAGCTAAATACACACATATGTTCATGCAATAAAGCATAAATGTAGTTGAATTATGATGAATTATATGTTTCATTAAATTGTTGATAAGTTAATGAATTTAGTATTTTCATTGTATTAAATTAATTTGTTATGAATTTGCGTTTGATTTAATACAATATCAATTGATAATGTATCATGAAATTATGTTTAATTTTTTGTTAAGTTTACTTTAACGTTAAATTTTGAAAATTTAATTGAATTTGCTATGAATTTTGCCAATTAGGATAATGCAATTTAGTTAAAATTACATTAAATTGACTAGAATCTATTTTTTTTTAATAAAATATCTAATAACATCTTTATGTTATATCATTACGATGACAATATTGTTTCTGAAGTAAACAGTAGTATCATATAAAATAATGGGAGTAGTTTGTTATTAACTGGTAATTTAGGCATGTCGTATGTGGAAATGAAAGAAACCATTTGTCATGGACATGGGTGGAATTATAATGATATTGATGTTGAAATAACTTGGAGGTGTCAAATTGGTGAACAATAATATTATGCTATATCGATTGTGTATGATGGTAGTTTTAAGACAATGATTGATTCTTTTATTCAAAATGATTTGAAAATAATGATATTGTATATGAGTAGCCAACCGAAATTTGTGTGTCCCAACTTCTATTGGTCTTTCAAATTTAATTGATAGAGGTAAAAATAGTTTATTGTCGGATGATTCGCTATAAAAAATAGATGATACTATGTTTGACAATCATTTTTATGATAAAAATATATTTATCTATTCTAAACCTAGTGACAATGAAGATGATGTTGATGATGATGTTGATAATGATGATGTTCACACAACGAGATAGATGCAACAAAAGGTCATACACATTATAGGTGTGGCATATGCAATGATACAAGGCATAATAGAAAAACATGTCCTAATCGACAACGTATGTATAACAATTTGTTTGGTCATGTTATGATATATTACGATATTTTTTTAAGCATATTAAATTTATACAATTTCACATCAATCATAGGTACTATTACACAGGACGTCACGCATTTGATGTATTAGATTGTCTGCTCATATTGAGCGTCCATATTTGGATGATGATCAGGGTGAGCATTACTATGAGCATGAAGAGCATGCCTATGGTATTAATGTAGAGCATGAGTATGAGCATGCTAAGTATGAGTCATAGATGCCTACTGGACCCGCCAACACTTCTATTCCACGGCTACAAGATCAACATCGATCGAAAGATGTATTCACTGGCATTGTAAGTATATTTAATATTTCAATTTATGTTTTATTTAATTATCATTAAATGTTATATTTTAAATAATTATAATTAAATTTTTGTGTAGGATGAGACCCTTATTTACTTTCGTACACATAGGTTGATGTGACTACATGAGCGAGTCTAGCCATTTGTGGTCCAAGCTGGTTTTTTGTTTGTCAGTTGTCTTGGCCACATCGAGCTTGAACCATGCACTAATTGAGCGATAGAGATGTAAGACATACATGTTCCATCTTAGGCATGGAGAGATGACATCGACACTATAGGATATGACGATTTTGCGTGGATTACCTATTGATGGACGAGCAGTCACGTCTACTGGTGTTCATAATAGGATTGTGCTATGTGAGCAATTGTTTGGATTAGCACCCCCTTCTTCTGAATTGAAGAAGGGTAGCATACATCTTAAGTGGATTAAGAAGACATTTTCGACACCACCAGACGATTGTGACGAGGAGGTCTTGCAAAGTTACACAATAAATTATGATTAAAATATGTTGATTATTTGTTATGATTGCATTAATTATTATGATGATTTTAATTCTTTTGCAGGTATACCAGAGCATATATACTCCATCTGTTTAGTAGTGTATTATTATTCATTGACCTTACATGAAGATTTATTCCTTTGCTTTATTTGACACTCCTTGAAAAGTTCGATGTTATCCTCATATATAGTTGGGGATCTACTATATTGGCATCCTTATACAGACATTTATGTCTTGCATGCATGAAGGGGGCTCAAGAGATTAGGGACTGTTTGCTACTTCTACAAGTATAAAAAAAAAATCTGAATAACTATTTAGATTTGAATGTTTTCATGCATAAAAAAATTAACAAAATGTTTTTATTTAATAATAGTTATGGTCATGAGAACATATCCATGTGGAAAGGCCCTATATATCAATATTGTCGGATATGATAGTCCGAACTATGAGGGTTACACTTTATCTTCCACTAGGATGCATGTATTGCGATGTTATTTTTGCAATTATATACATTTATATTGTGTTCTTAAAACTTTGAAAAAATACAATTAATCTAACATGTTTTTAATGCTAGGTGGTATACTAGACGAGTTTTTAAAATAATCCAGCACATGTGCTAGCATTTTATTAGAGTGAGCTCGATAGACAACATGTTATCCAGGTATTTTTTTTGAACTATTTGTTAAGTAAAACAATTAACTGCATCAAATTATTATTATTTGATATTCATTTAACTTATAATCTACAGGTCATTTGGATACCTTACTCGGAAGAAAGATTATCCGTTGCTCCAGTTGTTTGCACTAGCGAGATGGATATATGGACAACAGTGGTCCCACTAATATGTTTTGAGATGGTTGAGCTACATTGCCCGGATTGGGTAATGTGACAGTTCAACTATAGACATCACTTTCCAATCAATATTAAAACGAGTAATGCTTTGCACGCCATTACTTGTAGGGGTAAAAATAATGATTATGACTAGTTAAGCTGATATAATGCTTATGGATCACACTAGGATACACAGAAGAATGAGATATTTACAGAGATGCATCCTATGATTACTAATGAAGACTATATGATTTGGTACATGAGTATAACATGACGGGTCATTACTCTAGATCCTAAGCAGGTCCCTCCACCTAGATATATGCAGTGAGAAACATGCTTAGTGGATTCAACATCACGTAAGTAATAAAGTCTTTTTATGATTAATATATGTTAACCGTTGACTTTTATGTATTTATCTTTTAATTTAACATTAATATTTTATTAATATTAGGTTGGCTTCTTATACGGGAGGGTCAAAAGGTCACATATTATCTTTGTAGTACGGATAAAGAAAGCGAAGTTCACATCGTAATGTCTCGATGGTTAAATTTTTTTCGCCCTAAACTTGAAACCTTTAGAGAGAGGCTAACTCTTGATGATGTCGTGGCCAAGGACGAGGCCACTCAAGCAGGAGTAGAAGTTGGATCTATTCATGTTATAGATGAGCTCGGATCATTTAGTAGACGACGTAAATATAGATAGATAAATAAGTTGTGTTTATATGTTTGGTGATTACTTGAATATTGTATTATTGAATTATTTTATATTCATTTTGCATGTGTGTGTGTGTGTGTTGCATTCTTGGAGTTATTTATAATTATGAAATATAAGAATATATTGAGTTTAGTTAGAATTTGTTGATTGTGGTTTTTTTCAGGTTTTTTTTAATTTTTTTGGTATAGTTGTTATATAGAGAAAACTCTATTCAAATTTTAATAAAATTATAAATATTTTAACTCTCTAAAATAAAATTTAGATTAACAAAAACTATGATTTTTAAATTTTTTTAGGCTTAAAACACGAAAATGATCTAAAACCTTGTAGTAGCCAAAACGGTTAGATTATTTTAACTACCATGTAACCATTTTATCAAATTTCTAATTATTTTTAAAAAATGATCTCCTTGAGAATGTTATGATTTAAAACTGCAATATTAAATCAGATGTCGCGATTATGTATCAAATATCATTATTCTAAACATGATATTACTGAATATTACGTTTCTTAATAATGATATCCTCAAACTACACTATTTCAGCATATTATATTTTGAATAATCCAGGCTTTCTCGAAACCAGACAAACCGAGCTTTGACATGTTCTAAAGCAGCTGTTGTTGGATCGGTGTATACCCCAAGAAACGTTGCTGACCACGGGTCCACACGCTTTAACATATGGGCCTGGCTTGTACTGAGCTCAGATAGATGGCAGAGACGTCGTCGTTTCAAACAACAGTACACTGTACTGATAAAAGAAGCATTGACCAATAACCATATACATATTTATATCAGTGGTCACTGCGTACCGCATGGTTGCCGATTTGATGGGAATGTGTAATCCACCACCGTCACTGCTCCTACCGGGGTACGAGTAGGAGTAGGTGTAAGGTTCCTAAAGAGGTACTTTTTTTGGTACTTGAGATTTAGATTTGGATAGGTTGACCCCACGCGCAATTTGTCTGAAAACGACAACATCACGAACGACATGTAAGCTGAAATTACTGTTACCGAGATTGCGACTTTTCAAACGTGAACGTAATTTTTTTCCTAACACCGATTGCTAGGCGGTGATTAGAACAGTACAGTGTGGGGTTAGCCACAACAACTCTCACGTCATAAGCGGGGAGATTATTGTACTGCTGCCTTGGCATTGGCAACAAGATGCAGGTTCGACGCTAGAACTGGGCGGAATGAAATCACATGCCAAGCTCAAGAGGTTATGATGATGCTAATGTTAATTCCTCTTAGAGTTAGGAGAGGGAGAGTCTAATTCATCGTATAGGTTGCTTAATTTTCTTATTCTAGCGTAGTTTGGTGACCTGCTTTATGACATTCCCAAGCAGAAAGGTGCTGTGAAAGCATTCAATTAGGCTAAACAATTTTCTTGGGAGGCCAAAGTTATGATATTACGGAAATTCTAAAGACAGAGCAACTGGTTTTTGAAGGATGGATGTGAAAAAATCAGGCCACATTGTATGCATGGTGTTGAGCATTTGAAAACTTACGGAGCCTACCTATGACTGCATTCAAATCACTCACAGATATCAGTGAATTTCCATTCAAAGTCGTCAATTAGAGGGTGAATGCACAAATTAGAGCTAATCTTAAGGACGTGAATAGGATTGTAAGAAAATAAAAATCCATCCCAAATTGCAAATACACGAAAAGTAAAGTACCTAGCCAAAAACCATGGATGAAAAAGAAGTAACAATGGAGGAGAAGTTGAGACAAGAAACAACTCTATGCTAAGAAAAAAAGAAGCCAGAAAGCACGCCGCTGGCGGCTGGTCGTCCGCAATAGCCGCTGGTGTAGTGGGCCCATTAAAACCTCTACTCACTGCCATGCCACATGTCATCTATCCAAGCCTGCACCGCATCTAATCTCTTAAAAACTCTGGCTATGTCACCGTACGCCCTGCTGTCACCCAAAACCTCGCGTGCATGGTAGGCCATTTAACTATCCTTTGACCAAAACTCAACAATCTCTCTCTCTAGGCTTATAGGCTTATATATTGAAGCACGAGCCAGCCCAAGCGTGCACAAATGCATGCGCTCTGTGAGATCCCGACGGTGATGCGATGCGATGCGTAGTTGTAATCTTAGTGGTAGGGCGTGTTTGGAAGTTATTCTGATTTTGTTTTTTATTTTATGCTTTTCACGAGCGTTTTAAATTTGATAAAATATCAATGTAATATTTTTTTTTATAATTTTAATGTTTTGATATTAAAAATTATTAAAAAAAAACTATTTTCAAAATCACCATCATCACAATCTCGAAACAAAAATAGTCGTAGTGCCTTCCCTTCTTTGCACGCTCATCATTTGTTCTGTTTCTTTTGGATCTCTAGGATTACGCCACGTTTTCTGTGACATTTGATCGTGTGGTATAGATCAGGTGAGGAGGAGGGGCACGGGAGAAGCAGGTACGCTGATGTGGAAAGATAAGACGGCGTGTTATTTAAAAGTTGTAAGTCGCGTGTAACACTTTTTCGCATAAAGTCTGATGTTTCTTACTGTATCCGGAGATTTGGTGGTCGGAATTGGAAGATTTTCTTCTTTTCTTTTTTTCTTTTTCTTTTTTATTTTATTTTAACTTCTTTTAAAAAGAAAATCGAGATAATTATACTGGTACGGTACCAGTAAACCTGTAAGTCCTTTGGAATTGTTTAATTTGGATATCTGGGTCATTATAACTGATCGACTAATTAAAAAAAAAAAAAACATAAAGGCAAAGGTGATTTCACTGTGTTTACACAGAAACATTTCGTGGAATGATATCCATGACTTTCTTAAAAGAATTAATTATCTTGAATTAGGGATATTTTTGTTTTCTCGCACACTTTATTCATAGTTATATATTTATTTAAGGGTATTTTTATCTATTTAATTTTTTAATAAATAATAAAATAATCAAAATACCCTCAAATCAGAATAACTAACATTGTCCATGTTTAAATCTTTTTTTATATATAGTTAAATTACAAATATCCTTGAAGCCAAAAAAAAAAAAAAGAAATCAGGGGTATTAAGGTAATTTTTTTTTGTTAAGTGTTGGTTTTATCCGGGGTAATAACATCGTTTAGCATTTAATTAATTTTTTTAAAATTCAAAAACTCATTGGCGCGTATTGTGCATGCACCAATGCATGAGAGCTGTCTTGCACTTTGGGCAGTGCATGCGATGACTCCCGAGAGTGGAAAAGATGCTTCCACCATCTTATTTTATTCTTCTTCATCTACTCTTTCTTTTTGGGTGGCGCATGACATCTTACGGTAGATGATTTATCGTCGGTGAACCTTTTTTTCCCTTCTTCTCTCCTTTCTACACCGAGAAACGCACTTTAGTCCTCGTTGTTATTGATGTTTCAAATTCAGCTATTTTGGTTTTGATTGTTTCTTTTTTCTTTTATTAAAGTTTTATTTATTTTCAATTTAATCCTTTAATTTTAATTTGTATATATAATGTTTCTCGATTCGATCGTTCTACTTTTGATTTTTTTCCTTGTCTCTTTTGTCAACGTTTAATTTTATCCTTCAAATCAAACTTATGATTTTTTTTTCAATAATAATAATAATTTTAATTTGGTCCTCCTGGTTTGATTTCTTAATTTTTTTTCTTTTTTTTGTTAATTTTTTTTATAGTTTTCAATTTTATCATTCAAATCAAGTTTATAATTTTTGCTTTTTCAATAATAATAGTGGTGGTGGTGGTGATAATAATAATGATGATGATGCTACTTTTGATTTCTTTTTTTTTTCTTTTTTCTTTCGTCAAAGTTTAATTGTATCCTTCAAATTAAGTTTATGATTTTTATTTTTAAAATAATAATAATAATAATAATAATTTCAATTTGGTCCTTTTAGTTTGATTTTTTATTTCGCCCTCTTTTTCTAAAAGTTTTATAGTTTTCAATTTTATCATTCAAATCAAGTTTATGATTTTTTTTTCAATAATAATAATAGAAATAATAATGGTGGTGGTGGTGGTGGTGGTGGTGGTAATTGTAATTATAATTATAGTTATAATAGTGGTGATATCAGTGATAATAATAATAATGATACTAAAAAAATACTAATAACGCTACTAACATTGATGATAATGGTAATAATAATAGTGATGATAATATTTTATTATAATAGTAATAGTGCTAATGATATATAATTATGATAATAATAGTGATAATAATCAAAATAATAATAATGGTACTGGTTGTGGTGCTGGTGGTAGTGGTAGTAGTGGTAATGATGATGGTGATGGTAGTAATATTAGTGGTGGTGGTTGTAGTGATAGTAATCAAGTTTATGATTTTTATTTTTACAACAACAACAATAATAACAACAACAATAATAATTTGGTCCTTTTAGTTTAATTTCTTTTCCCCCCTCTTTTTCTCGAAGTTTTATAGTTTTTAATTTTATCATTAAAATCAGGTTTATGATTTTTGTTTTTTCAATAATAATAGTAATGGTGGTGGTGGTGATAATAATAATGATGATGATGCTACTTTTGATTTCTTTTTTTTCTTTTTTCTTTTGTCAAAGTTTAATTGTATCCTTCAAATTAAGTTTATGATTTTTATTTTTACAATAATAATAATAATAATAATAATTTCAATTTGGTCCTTTTAGTTTGATTTTTTATTTCACCCTCTTTTTCTTCAAGTTTTATAGTTTTTTATTTTATCATTCAAATCAAGTTTATGATTTTTATTTTTTCAATAATAATAGTAGTAATGATGGTGGTGGTAGTGGTGGTGGTGGTGGTAATTATAATTATAATTATAATTATAATAGTGGTAATATCAGTGATAATAATAATGATACTAAAAAAATACTAATAACGCTACTAACATTGATAATAATGGTAATAATAATAGTGATGATAATATTTTATTATAATAGTAATAGTGCTAATGATATATGATTGTGATAATAATAGTGATAATAATCAAAATAATAATAATGGTGGTGGTGGTGGTGGTGACGGCGACGATGAAGGTAGTCGTAGTGGTGGTGGTAGTATTAGTGGTGGTGGTTGTAGTGGTAGTAATCAAGTTTATGATTTTTATTTTTACAACAACAACAATAATAATTTGGTCCTTTTAGTTTGATTTCTTCCCCCCCCCCCGTCTTTTTCTCGAAGTTTTATAGTTTTAAATTTTATCATTCAAATCAAGTTTATGATTTTTGTTTTTTTCAATAATAATAATAATAATGGTGGTGGTGGTGATAATTGTAATTGTAATTATAATTAGAATTATAATAGTAGTGATATCAGTGATAATAATAATGAAACTCAAAAAAATACTAATAACGCTACTATCATTGATAATAATGGTAATAATAATAATGATGATAATAGTTTATTATAATAGTAATAGTGCTAATGATATATAATTGTGATAATAATAGTGATAATAATCAAAATAATAATAATGACGGTGGTGTTGGTGGTAGTGGTAGTAGTGGTGACGACGACGACGGTAGTCATAATGGTGGTGGTGGTGGTGGTGGTAGTCATAGTGGAGGTGATAGTAATGGTGATGGTCGTAGTAGTGATGATAGTGGTAGTTGTGGCATAAGAATCTATGACAAATAAGCAGTACATATAGTGGTGGTGGTGATGGTTGGATAAGAATCCATAACAAATAAGAAGTCCATAAATCAAAAGAAACGAGATAACCTAACTCGTACAATAACTTATAGTCTGTGGTGTTGCCTTATTGAATTCTAATTTATTTGAAATTTTAACCAGATGTTTAAAAATTTATCTGGAAATGCTTGGTAGATTTTCAGTCTCATCCAACAATTAGATTGAGAGTTACATCTATTTATGTAAAATTAGGCAATTGGGGACATTATGCCAGAAACCAAATATGATCTTTTTTTTTTGTTGCCTGGATCGTATCATAATATCAATAACAATTAAGATAATAATGATAATGATAATGATAATAGTATTACCACTACTAATAATAGTGGTAATAGTAGTAGCAACAATAACAGTAGTAGTAGTAGTCGTGGTAATAGTGGTAGTGATTGTTGTTGTGGTGGTGGTAGTCATCGTAGTAGTGATGGTAGTCATAGTATTAATGACAGTAGTGGTAATAGTACTAGTAGTATGAGTATCAACAATAATGATATTAGTAATGGTAGTGGTAGTCATATCAACATCTATTTATGTAAAATTAGGCAATTGGGAACATTATGCCAGAAACCAAATATGATCATTTTTTTTTGTTGCCCGGATCGTATCATAATATCAATAACAATTAAGATAATAATGATAATGATAATGATAATAGTATTACCACTACTAATAATAGTGGTAATAGTAGTAACAACAACAACACTAGTAGTAGTAGTCGTGGTAATAGTGGTAGTGATAGTTGTTATGGTGGTGGTAGTCATCGTAGTAGTGATGGTAGTCATAGTATTAATGACAGTAGTGGTAATAGTACTAGTAGTATGAGTATCAACAATAATGATATTAGTAATGGTAGTGGTAGTCGTAGGAGGAGGAGGAGGAGGAGTAAGGGTAGTGGTAGTCTTACTAATAATGGTAGTAATTATAGTAGTGGTAATTGTGGTGGTGGTGGTCGTAGTAGCAGAAGTAGCAATAATAGTAGTAATAGTAGTAGTAATAATAATATTAGTCGTGATAGTGATAATAGTAGGAGTGGTGGTGGTTGTGGTGGTGGGAGT
>Ga0325414_1003997_pt1 | contig 15400 bp, 7 predicted proteins | sample PopdelMetagenome_8_FD_206183 | JGI IMG/M metagenome (GOLD analysis project Ga0325414, IMG submission 206183) | Populus deltoides microbial communities from Bellville, Georgia, United States - Leaf-PdKOR-R3 | ecosystem: Host-associated > Plants > Phyllosphere > Phylloplane/Leaf | place: USA...
TACCGTTCATTCCTCCTGACATTTAGTCAAATTGATCCCTATACATAATTTAGGTTCAAATTGGTCCTTATTCATAATTTTGCGAGAAGTCAAATCATTATAAGGGTAAGCTACATATTTTTTTTTTATTTTAAGATTCAATAATCTTCTCGCGTGCGCGCGCGCACATTCCATAAAAATTAAATTATATTTTAATAATATAGTTTTGCGTGTGGTCGAATAAAAGAAAATCTTATAATTGTAGTGAAGCATGACTTCGGCAAAGCAACTGCTACGAGCAGTTTAGTTATTCGTTGACTTAATTATTAGTATTATGACATGTTTTAATTAGGCAATGAAAGAGTCAAGGCAAGGCAGAACTTGAATGGTTCCTATAAATCCTGGAATAATTAAGTCTATCGCATGAACAAAATTAGAAAGATTCAAACACATAGAGCCTGCTCATATAAAGCCTCAAGAGTTCCTCGAGATTAGAAAAGGCAGCATCCTGGTGATGCTGGTGGCGGCTACCTGCGTTCTCCTCCAAAATCTCACAGCACCATGATAGCAAAAGAATTATAGTTTTTGTTCGCTGATTTCTTCTTCCCATGATCGATGATAAGGATAAAATTCAAGATTCCACCTTCACATAAGAAATTATGCGAGAGTATCTGTCATGACAGCAGCACCCACGTCCGATATTCTAGCCAAATGTAAGAAGAAAACATTTTTTTTATGACTTGATCAAAGTTATTATTACCAGGGCGTGGCAATCGAAACAGTTGATTTCTGTAGTAAAATAATCCTTTTGTTCTATACTGGAATTAAAAAAAAAAGGCTTTAAGCTTGTTTTAATTTTTCTATAGTCTATTGATCATTAAAAGATTATTAAAGAGAATCAGGTTGTTGGAGAAGAGTTTTTTTTTTTTTCATATTATCTATGTAAAATTAAAGTACATATAAGCTTTGCATTTTGTATTTTTATAATTTCACATGAGTTTTTTTTAAGGTAATTACTAGGGTCATTGGGTATTTTGATATTAAATTTTTATTTTTTAATAAAAAAAGTCATGCAAGCAAATAGATGGGTGTCCGTGTATTCAAGCAATATATGTGATGCCACTTAATGGCTAAACCTGATCTTTCGCTGTCTTTGTTTATGCGTTATCGTGTCCTCTTCCATATAGTATGATGTGTGGCGGCTTATGGTGGTCAAATTGTCGTTGATGGTCGTTTTTTTCTTTCTTTTCTTTCTCCTATTAGGTAAAGTGCACGATTGTCTTTTTTTTTTTTCAATTGCAGACTCTATTCTTTTAAATTGTTATATCGTTCTTATTTCTCTTATAGAAGTTTTTCTTCAATTTAGTCATTCACTTATAATTTATAATTTCTTATATGTTTTTTTTTCATTCTAGTCCTTATTCTTTTGATTTTGATTTTTTTTCTTGGTCCTTTTGTTAAAGTATTTTTAGCTTTTAATTTTATCCTTCAATTAAAAGTTTTGTTATTTTTTTTTTCAATTTGACCCTTATTCTTTTGATTTTTTTTTCCTTTTATTAAAGCTATTTTTCAATTTCATTTAACTCTCCAATTGAAATTTTTTATTTTCCCTCTAATTAATTTTTTATTTATTTTCACCTTTATTTTTTTAGATCATTTTGTGTAATTGATTTTTTTTTTTAATTTTATCTTTCGACATTTAAATTGTTGGGGATTTGGCTTCGCACGATCCTAAAATTTTGCATTAGTTTTTTTTTAAATATTGGTTTTGTGACTATCTTCAATTTTTTTATATATGGATTTATCATGGTCTTATGACCTAAGTCAAGGGGTTAGCATGTCTTTTTTGAATATAAATTTTTTAAAAAAATTATTTTGTTTGTGTTTGATATTTCAAGATATTATTCTAATTCATCTATATATTTTTTGTTTTATACAAATGAACTTTATTTTTTAAAATAAAAAAATACTTATTTTTAAATAATATTTTTGATGTGTTTGGCCTTGAGTGATTTTTTTTAAGGTGTAAGTTTATCTAGTCAATTTCATTTATGTTTATCTTCTAGGTCATGGGTTTTTTAGGGTGTGAGTTTATCTTTTATTGATTTAAATAAATAAGTTCAGTAAATATAATCGGGTAAATATTTTATTTTGTGTGATTGAATATCTTGATCTATATTCATCTCTTAATTTTTTTCAATTTTCCTTTTGGTTATTGTTAACGTCTTTTTTTCATTTATTTACATAGAAGGTTATCGAATTATTTAATTAAATGCTTGTATAGACTTTTCAATTCACATTTTGAATTTTTTTATGTAAAAAAATAAATTGAAGTAGCATGCATAATCAGTATGCTTTTGGAAAAAAATTTACAACCCACGATGGAGTGAGGGTTAGATAGTTAATTAACAAAAAATTTATCGCTATTTTTTTTTCTAATTCTATGATTCAAAATAAAATTGATTGGGGATTATACTTCTTGCTTTAGCCTAAGTCTGGGATTTCACGGGTTGCAATTTTTAAAGATTAACCTCGATTTAGAAGATTTTGCAGGGTTAATTTTTTTTTCATATTATTAAATTGGGGTTGTTTATATATATATATATATATATATATATGACCCGGGTCTCGAATTTCTTTTACTTATTTGGAAATCCTAGCATTACCTTAACTTTTCTCTTTTAAAGGATGAGAAACTTGTCCCACCCTAAGGTGTTGTGCCGATCACTGGTATAGGTTTACTCAAGTAATTTTTAAAAAAAAAATTCATATTTTGCCTTCAATATTTGGTTCATTGTAATTGGGCCTCGTATTTTTTTCGTTTGGGTTCCATAGTTTTATTATTATCGCATACCCATGTTGAGGGTTTCATAGGGTAACCATGGTTGGTTCGAGTCAATCTAGCGTGTCATTGTCTCAATACCTTTAAAAAAAACATATGTCGAGCAGTGTGTCACCATTTAAGTATTTGAAAAGTGTTTCAACCAGTATAAATTAAATTTTTAACTTTCTAGCATAAAAAAATAAGACAACTTATGGCGTAACATGAGAAAAAAAAACTCGTAAAAAAATAAAAGAGATAAAGAAATTCTTGCAACTTGTGAGGCGTTCCATTGTGGATTTAAGCAGTAACTCTTGTGATTTATTTCAAGTTCTTGCAGTTCTTTTCATGCCTTCTCACAATCATAATTGCTTTATTCATGACATTTGTAGCACTCTTTGGATTTTAATCAATTTATGGTGTTGCGCCTTAGCTTTGACAGCTTGGGTGGTCATGGACATGAATTGGTTATTCATTATTGTTATATAAAAAGCATTTACAAAGTGACTCGGCATGAATGATGGTTTATGGTTAGGTTTTGGCATGTTTCTAGTTTGGTGAGTGGGTGTCATAATTGTACATTAAACGCACAACCAACTTGCCATGATCTTTATCCTAATCAATTTATTAAGAGAGTGAGAGATTTGTTTTAGGATTTAGGTGTGCGGTTGGTTTATAACCGGTTGGTTAGGTTGATTGTTATCTCATATATCTTCTCCCTCTTTTAATTTGGTAAGGTTATTGTCAGATAAGTTGCTTCTACTTTTCTGGTTTTGTTAGCTTTCAAATTTCTCTTTTTGTTTATCATTTCTAACCTACTCATATCAGTCCTATCTGATATTGATTCGGATATTTATGGTAAGGGGATCTTGCTTACTAATTTTTTTTATTTTTTATCTTTTATCTTTTCTCTTGGAATTGGGTTATAAGTTTCTAAGAGGGCATATAAGCTTTTCTTTTAGGGATGGTTTTTGTTACTAAATAGTTGGCTTGCATATTTTTCTCATTTCTTTCTTTGTTCTTTGTTATGCAAGCTTTTATGGGATAGTTGGTTTTGTGGTTACTTCGTCTTTTAGGCTGCTTTTTACAGGTCTGTAACTCTAAGCTCTTTAACTTATTTTCAAAGGGTTGAGGTTGGATGAGGATATAAGATTTGCACACCTCATTTAATTTTTGGGTCCCTGTTTTGTTTCTAGGTTTTTGTTTTTTGTCAGTAATTATTGTTGTTTTATCTATGCATTTGGTTTTTTTTTTCAAGTTTCAATGATCTATATTGATGACAATATAACATCTCCACTGAATAGTAACTTAAAGATTAGGCTAACAAGGAGGATGTTCCTAATCCTAAAGACAAGAAGCCAAAGGTAACAAATTACTATATATCTAAGATCTTTAACTTATTTTCAACTTCATAATTTATTTCTCAATGTTCAGGTTCTTTTAATATCTTTATTGGTAACTTACATATTAGTGAGGTTTTATGTTTAAACTTTTTGAAATTCTACAAGTGTCCATTTGAGTATATTAAAAGTAATAATCATAAATGATGCTTATAATGTTTATGGGACATTGAATGAACTTGAGCTATTCATAGATGTTTAGAGGTCAACAACTAATAGTACTTTTTTGTACATTTCATATGCTTTTTTAACAAGATTAACACAAATGCAAATGTTAAATCTTAAAATGAATGGGATTTCATATGAGAATTAATGTAATGGATCAGCTTGCCATATTACATGAAGATATCTTTCTTCACACTCTATACATTTGTCCATGAAATGGTCTATGATGCTTTCAAGGAAAAGGAATAAATGTTGTTCCTTGAAGAATTTGTGCTTTAATTAATCTTAACTTTTAAATTTAATGTCTATGCTTGTAAGACTCAATTTCTTTTTATGCTCAAAATTTTAATTTCAAACGTGCCGGTAAGAATATTTATGTAAAGGTATCTTCTGCACCGGTAAGAGGCAAAGTGGATATAAACCATTTCTTTTTTCATGTCTTATCTATTAAAGTTCTTATTTCATATCTAGCTTCTTCTTTCCTTGCTTCAGTTTCACGTATGTAACATTGAATTGATTTTAGAAAATCACCTTTAGTTATATCATCCTGAATTCATAGCAAATTGGTATTAGAAATATTAAAGCTTCCTTGATTAATGAAATTGTAGATGACCACTATTAAAAAAATGTTAACATTGTTTTGAAAAACAATTAAAAAAATTGTCAAGCTCGGTTTTCATTAGATTATTGGTTGACTCTTCATGTCAAACTAGATCACATTGAATCAACACACATTCAGTTTCATTTGAAACTCGGCCTGTGATAAAGGTCAGGTCTACGATTCATCAAGTTGACCCACTGAGTTAAGTCAAATTTAATAACAATGGAGCTAACTTGAATTGGTTGTTCATACAAAAACAAATAAAGAAAGAAAGAAAGAAAAGGGCAAAGAATTGGAAGAAACTATTATTGTTTTTCTTTTTTTTATTAGAAGGTTTAATGAATTTTTTTGTTATAAAGAGAAAAACTAGAAATTAAATATTTTTAATATATAAAAAGAGAGACATTAATGTAAATTAAAATATAATTCCTTACAAAAGTTTAATAATTTTTTTAGTAGATATTAAAAATATAGCATTCTCCAATGTTTTTATATCTCACCCGACACAGTAAGAGTTTGAAGATTTAAAATTTGAATGGAGGGAAGCATGAAATAAGGTAGAGCGGGATGGGATTTTTAAAATAATACAAAGAAAGGAAAAGATAGGGTGAGATTTTTATCACTTGGATTTATAAAGAGAGAGAAGGAGTTTGTTAGAAATTTGTTTTAAGAATATGGTAATGCATATATTTATCTTAAATGTCTATTCCCTTTTAGGATAAAATTTTTATTGAAAATTATTTTTCAACATAAGTATTTTAATATGGAACATTAACATGATTAAAAGAAATTATTGGTGAATGAGAAATCAATCTAAAAAAAATCCTCAGTTAGCATGTTTTGTAAAAACTTAAAACCTGCCATCTCACATTAAAACAATACAAGATTTTCTTATAACTTATATAGTGAAAAATTTAAAAGTTGAAATTGGATTCGTAAGGCAACAAAGTTCTTAAAGAGAAGAAGTCCTATAAAAAATAGGTTTTGAGCTTAAGTCACATATACGTTCGAGCTCCCAGCCTTGATAAAGATATGTTGTAAAATAATTTTTTTTGCCATAAATAATTATCTTTTTTCAGCATATTTTGTTTAGTCATGAATGAACAATCTGAATAGTAACATTCCACTTCCATAACATTGTTAAGTAAAAAAATTTGGTTTATAAAAAACTATTAGATTTTTTATTTGTTTATTACAAATAATTAAAGTAAAATGACGGAAATTAATTATGTGTCAATTTTGGTTCCAAACTTCAGTATAAAAAGGGTTGAATGAGAGATATTTTGCACACCTAGCAATATTTCATTTGTTTTATTCTCTATTATTTTCTCATCTTCTTTTGCCTCTAGTTTTGCTTAGTTTTTGTCTCTTTTTTTTTTTCTGTATTCTAGAGCTTAGGTTCTTGATCTCTGTTGAGAGATTTTGAGTCATATTTATTTTTGTGAACCTTATTTAAGAGTGCACTAAATAAGGTGGTTATATTAGAATCCTTAAAAGCTGATTGCAATCATTTTGTTTACACCAAATGACGAGTAATAAAATTTTAAAGACAAATATTTAATATTTGACAATACCAAATTTTTATATGAATTAAATTCTAAGTACTTTAATAAGTAAATATCATTAAACAATATATTTAATATATTGCTTCCTTTACATGTATGCTTAAGCACTAAGAATTTATATAATTAATTTTTTTTTTTAAGTTTGTAAGCATGCTAATAGCTTTCCTTAAAAAAGTTTTAACTTTTTTATACTTGCATGAGTTTTATTTAGAGATCATATTGTACACATTGTAATAATTTATAATTTTCTCAATAATTGGTGAAGAAGATTAAACCTAAACAATTGCAATTGAGTTTTTTTATAACAGAGTTATCATGAACCTTACATATGTTTAAGTTAGAAAATGGTAGGTAATGCTTAATTACCAACTAACTATAATACAATATCGTTTCTTTTTGTTTTCTTTTATAATTGTTGGTCCTTGTTTTTATTCTCTGCTTTAAATATTTATATTAAATTTTATCATTCTTTTATGTCTCCAACGTGTTAGTATCTCTACCATTATTCTTTATTCTTTATTTTTTTATAATATTAGAAATTAAAAAAGGACAACGATAATAAACAAGATATTAGCTATGTAATGTAATTTGTAGCTCTTTTCAACTTTTTTTATGTTGTAATGCAATGTTTTGCTTATAAAACAAAAACCCTTAGTTATGTAATGTAATTTATAGCCCTTTTCTGCCTTTTTTTTGGCGTTGTAATGCAATTTATTGCTTAAAAAAAACCTAAGCATTGTATAGTTCTTTCGCACACACTGGCTTAAAAGCCTAACCGAATTCATGGTATTAATTTGAATAGGTTGCACAGAATTAAGCTACATAAAGCTCTATTATGCAAAAACTTGACTCGTTTAATTTGTTTTCGTAAACTCAGGCTCGATTATACTAATTATGACAAAAGGGGTCTTAATACATATAACGTAAATTTTAAATAAAATAATATTACAAAAAAAAAAGGATAATATATATTTGTAGTGTAAAATGAGAAGTATGTGTGTGTGTGTGTGTGTTAGTATTAAGTTCAAAAAAGGAAGGAAAAGACACAAAAATATCAAAAACTTTACCTTGAATTTCTATAATTAATATTTTTTTTAAGTTTGTAAGCATGCTAGTAACATTTTCATAAGAATTTTTCTAAGTGTTGGAGATCTATTTTTTAACAGTGGGTGTTAGACCTATTTAGACGCTTAACACAACATGTTATCATACTTAAATACAATAATGATGTAAGTAATGTATCATATGTAAGTGATGTATCATAAATTTCAAAATCCAAATAAAAAACATAAGCCTTACAACTAAATTCAAGGCTTGAAAAGTCATAGTATTCAATACATTGAGTCTATCAGTCCTTCCATGTTAGAAGGAAAGGTGGGGAGTTTTTTTAATGTCTCCGTCATGTTCAACCCACCAAGTCTCAGTGTGCACCTCCCCTAAAGAATAGTCTTCATTATCCCTTTTTTTTCTCACTTAAAGTGGAAAAACAGATGGGGTTGTTGTCCAACTTGAGATTGGAGAAGATGTCCTCCATCTTAGAGGGTAGAGGAGCTTAACTGGAAGACTCAAGAAATAAGTAAATTGGACTTGTAGGAGTAGGACCACTATATGGAGGGGGAATGACCTCCACATTAGAATCTGAAGAGATAAAGACTCTTTTTCTCTTCCAATGAGAAATGGCCTTTAGAATAACCAAAGTTGGTGATGGCATCCTGAGACCTCCTGATAGGGGAGAGCGAGACCCCCTCATCAGCCTCTTGACAAACCTCATTAGTAGGGAGGTTAGTTACAAGAATGTCTTCAGGAACATCTTTAGCTTGGACTTGAACTTTGGGGATCTCCTCAATGTTTATTTAAATAAAAAAAACTAACCCTTTCTCTTTGCTCTAATGGTTGATTTTCTTCAAAAGAGGAGTCGCCACTAGGAGAGGGTGTAGACATGTAACTAGGCATAAATGAGGCAGACCCATTGAATTCAGATCACGATGGTCTCAAGTAAAGACCCTGCAAAAAATAAATAGTTAAGAAATGTAAAGTATTGAAATAAAAAAACATATGAAAGCAAAATTACTTGAAACACCACATAGGCCTTTAGCCATACAACTGATATCATATTCAGTATAAAGGTTGTCCAACCTAGTATAAACCTTTTACTCCTTTAAAACCAAGAAAGATTTTTCATTTACACCTGCCGAAGGTGTCCTCCAGTAATGGGTACAACCTCAGATTGGGTTATGCCCCTCTTAAGGTCTGGTTATCCTCCAATAGCATACCTCACTATTACACACTACTCCCTCCACTTTTTTTTTTATCGAGAGGACCTTCCCTTCATGGTATTTTTCATTAGTCCATTTTATCTATTGACGAAAGTAAAAAACTAAAGGATTAAAGGCCCTCATTCAATGCTACTGATCAAGGTATAACAATGCTTAAATACCCTAACCGTAGGCCCCTCATTCAAAATCCTCAATAATTTTTTAAATAAGAATAAAATGGTACATCTATTAGGATGAATCTGAGCAGGACTGAGATTGTAATACCTCAAAAAATCCCTTACAAATCCTTGTAAAGGAAATGAGTATTCAGATAGACATATGGGGGTTGTAATGATAATATCACCCCCATTATATTTGCTGGTGACCTGAGAGATACGGTCACCAGCTTCAAGGATAATTATTATATAATCTCCTGACTGATTAGCATTAGTCAAGGATACATTGTCCCAAGTCATTAAACTCTGTATTTTGTCCACAAGAGTTTTGGGCAGTCTTAGTTGTCTCATTATGCTTGAAACCTCCTGGGGAATATCATCATCCTTTCTTCTAGCAGAAGAAGGTTAGGCACCATCCCTCTCAGATCTAGGGTCAATTCTTATGGCTAGAGATTTACGACGAGTGGTTTCAGTTTCAGGGCTAAAACTGAAATCACCTTCAGGAGATATGTTTTCTTTTTCTTTTTTAGAAGTCATGATAGTAGAAGGAAGAAAAGATTGAAGAAGGTTATATGAAAGCACAATGAAAGAAAATCTAGTTTAACTAGACAATGAATTCCTCTCTGCTGTCAAATTGCCCTCTTTTTATAAAATATTAGGAATTTTTAATTCAAAAAATACTGGAAAAAAGGTTTTAAAAAAGTACAAGAAAAAAAAATATAGAATGCAAGGCATATAACACCTCATTTATAACCCTAAGAAGGTCAAAAGCCTATAATATTTATTGCACGCCATCAAATGTTATTCCCAAAAACCTTTTCCTTTTCTCTAGAAATATTTTTAGACCTATAATGTCTCATCGTCTTTTCTTAAAGGATGACAAAACATCTACTGCACGATTGTCACCCTCAAAATCTCTTAAACCTCTAATGCAAGATTACACATTAAAGGTTTGGGGGAAATTGATGAGTTAACTTTTTTGTTGAGATTTTTATAAAAATTCTATTCATCTTGAATAAAATAGGTCTAGAGAACATGTCAGACTCAAAGTACTTAGCCTTGACAGTCAGTCAAGCCTAGAGTAATATGGATCAGACAAGCATGCTAGACCTAAAGAACTTGAGCTTGGCAGTTAGCCACACCCAAGGTAATATGGGCAGTCAGCCAAGCCTAATATAACATGGGTCTTGCGAACATGTCAGACTCAAAGAACTTGGTAATGTCTAAGTCTTAAGAATATATGTTTGATTGTGGATGATCCTCTACAATAAAAGTATAAAAGACATGTTAAACTGTCATGTGTATACTCATAGGTTTATACAAGGTCTCTTAAGGAATCTGTCATACTTACTATCTCATTAATGATATGTAAAAGAAATTTATCTCCCATTAATATCACCGAAAATAAAGGGTTTTCCAATCCCTCCCTTCTCTAAAAAGACAAGGTTCAGGGGGTATAAATACCCTCAAAACCATCCAAGTAAAATGTCAGAACTTTTTAATCTCTTAAGATAAAGATATATAGATTTCATAGCATTAGCCAACTTAAAACTCAAGAACAAACATCATTATTCATGGCTATTTTTAAGTTTCCTAATTATGACTATTTTTGCAAGTACTCGAACTTCTATCATAAGCCTTAGATTAAAAAAAAGTAATTCAAATACTTGGACATATTGATTAATCTCTATCCTAAACATTAAATAACTTTTTTTATTTATATATCTTAGATTTTGAGATATCATCAGAAATTTAGCTCATTTTTTAATTAGTCTAAAAGAAAAGAAAAAAGATTCATATCACACGAACGAACGCATATATATATATATATATATATATATATATATATATATATATATATGTTTAAATTTTGAAACATTCTAAAATAAGAGGAGCTAGGAGGCTAAAGTACACACCAAGTGGTTAACCGCGTGAAATGGAATGACAGAAACAAATGTCTCGATCTCAGTAGCTTGTTTATTGTATTCATGGCTGTAATTAAAAAACAACCAGCATAAAATAAAAATTGCAAACCTTATTTTCGAGTGCATGGTTAAAGGGAGACAAAATGCGGCCACTTGCGTTGCTAGCTAATTAAGAGGTGGTATTGCCCGGCTAATATATGTTGTTAATTACTCTAAATCTTCATTTGCCTGTGGGAGGGGATAGCGTTAGATGGCACAATGTTATGAAAGAGAGTTTGTCTAGCTAGCTAGCTAGCTATCTAGTGAAGATAATTATTCGCGCACACCCCATTAATTTTAATTTGAACATGTCAACTCATGCGTGAAGGTTGACGCCAAGAAAATGACTTTTTTAATTGGTTAATTTAGTCTTTGGGGAAAAAAAATGATGATGAGATAACGCAATCTAGTATGATAACTAGTATATATAGCAAAGAAATCGTAAGAGAAAATGGAAATACAATGTCAACATGTAAGAGATATATATATATATATATATATATATATAATAGAAAGTTCATATACAAAGTAAGTGATTTCTTTATTACTACTATATTTTAATACAAATTACAAGCCAACTTCTCTTAACCTCTTTCTTAGGTTGTCTCAATGTGAGATTGGTAAGATATGAGGGAGGTCTTACGTGGGGATGAATCTAATGCTCATATTGACTTGCAGCTTAATTAGCCCTTTGTCTTTATATAATCCCTCTTGTTCAATAACAAACATTTTCCTAAAGGGATCCATGATCCAATCTAGAAAGGTTAGATACTAAAGGTAGATAGGTGAAGAAAAGCAATTAGGTTTTCTTGAAAATGATTTCAGGGGACTCCTCTTGCTTCCCTAGTGCCTCCTCACAAGGCTTGCATATGTATCAAGCTGTGACAGAAGATGTTGTTTCTTCAACTCTTGAAGCAAGTTCCAGCTCAGAGGCTCATTCAAATTCTCTTCTCTACAATCTCTCCCTTCTCAAAGACAAGGTCCATCAAGTGGAGTCGTTGATCAGCATCCTTATCGCACCTGATCATAGCCAGCCTAATGATAAGTCAACTTCGGTAGCTTTAGCCAACATGAGCACCATGATTCAAGAAATAATTGTCGCTGCATCTTCAGTGATGTTCACATGCCAACAAATGGGTATTGGTAACGATATTTCAGGCAACAATATCAACACAAATGACTTGCACCAGCCGCGTGGCCGCAAGGTTGAAGAAAGTTCCTTGTTATCACAACCAAATTTTGGTGGCAACCATGCTGGTAACATCGGCCAAGAAAGAGGGCAAAGCTTCTTCTCTCCCGAATCTTTTGACTGGTGCAGTGATAACTATAATGACATCTGTAATACTAATGAGAATAATCGAGGAATCCATGTTACCAGCAATAATAGGGTTGATATCAGGAGAGAAATATTGTCTCAAGGGGGCGAAGGTATTTTACAAGGGCAATCACCAAAGAATTATGATATCATCGAATTGGATGCAGCCGATTTATTAGCCAAGTATACTCATTATTGCCAGGTCTGTGGCAAAGGGTTCAAGCGTGATGCTAATTTGAGGATGCATATGAGAGCCCATGGTGATGAATACAAGACTACTGCAGCTTTGAGCAATCCGATGAAGAACAACCCAACTGCAACGCCAGAAAATAAAGAAGCTGCAATGAAATTGCCTAGAAAATATTCGTGTCCACATGAAGGGTGTAGGTGGAACAGGAAACACGCCAAGTTCCAGCCACTGAAATCCATGATTTGTGTAAAAAATCATTACAAGAGGAGCCATTGCCCCAAGATGTATGTTTGCAAGCGTTGCAATAGGAAGCAATTCTCGGTGGTGTCTGATCTACGGACTCATGAGAAGCACTGTGGGGATCTCAAGTGGCTATGCTCATGTGGTACAACATTTTCAAGGAAGGATAAGCTTATGGGTCATGTTGCCTTGTTCTTTGGGCACACTCCAGCTATAAGTGGTTTGACAAGGCCTACAAAATTCGAGAACCAGGCAATGCAAATGCATCTAGATCATGATAGGTAAGTAATATATAGGCTTTTCTTAATTTCTTCTGGTTATACATTACCTTAATTACGTACGTAATACACAATAAGAGATTAATAAACACACCATTTTTGTATCATGGCTAGCTATATAGGCACATTTAATTCAAGAAACAACATGTATTTAGTACTGTACGTGTTCGTATTCATGTTTTAATTAGATTTTTCGTGCTATGTATTTATGGAGAGTACTACTAGACTTCACATGTTTTCGTCTTGCCAGGGTGATAATCATCTTTTATTTATGTACACTTGCTATATTTTAGGGGATGATGAAGCAACTATATGCATGGAACCCTGCTCCTTTGTGGGAATTCATGTCCTTCAGAAAATGGCCTTGTAATTTCTTAGACATGCGTGATTCGGCGTGGGAGATCAAGAGTTGCGATTGATGTCTAGCTCATATTGTATATCCATATATGACGGTACGGTACTGTTAGCTTTGAATTATTATTTTTCTTTTTTTGGAGAATCAATGTTAACTTGTTCGTGTTCATGTAAATGAGTTTACATGATGTGATGAACAATGTAGAATATATCAGCATGTCCTTTGAAAACACAGGAACTAGTCTAATGATTAACGATTGTGTACTCAATACTTTATATACATATCCACTACAAAAACAACTGTTTTTTGTGACTAATTTTTTGGTCGCCATAAACACTGTTTCTACCACCCCCCCGGAGCACCCACAGAGTCTGGACATGAACGTGATCTGGTGACCTAGGCTTTTGAATCGGTGCTTGTTTTCATGGTTTGAGCTGCTTTTTAAGGTATTAATTTTTATTGAAAACATATTAAATTTTGATTATAATGTATTAATGTAAAAAATTAAAAAAAAAAAATCTTCTATATTATCAAATACACCAGTTACATGAACTTACTTTTTAACCCACCTATCCAAAGAGATTAGCAGTTACTGCAATAAATGTGCTCACACATTTAGAACCACTCTTTGACTTTTAAGTTGTGTATGTTTTTTTTATAGTATTTTTGGATAATTTTAATGGGTTGATATTAAAAATAAATTTTAAAAATTAAAAATAAAATATTATTTTAATACATTTCTAAACAAAATATAATTTAAAAGATAATTACTATCACAATATCAAAAAAAAATCCTCCTTTAATCTTAAGAGAGTCTTGCACTCCTACATACCCACCAAAATTTGAGCAGCTACTCACAAGAATCAGAGAGAGATCGTTAACTCAAGGTGCATAAAAATTCTACATTAATTTACGCATGGGTTTTTCATCTAAAAACTCTAGTTTTGAAATATATATATATATATATATATATATATATATATATATATATATATATATATATATATAAAGCAATTATACTCGTTTTTCATCTAATTAAAAAATTAAAAAACCTAGTTTTTTCATATAACATCCATCTAGCCAATGAGATACAATCAGTTTCTACAAAGGCAGACCAAATCTAAGAATTCTTAAAGTTTTTCTCATCGTTGTTATCATAAAAGGATTAGTTTTTGTTTATTAGTGTTCAAGTTTTTTTTTTTTTTTTTGTAATGGGAGAATAATAATTTATTATACTTTATTGAGTATTAATGAAATTTATATTTTTTTTCTTCTACAAAAAGAAGTTATAGTCGCCAATGAGTGACTTTTTTTAGAATTATAAAATCCTTTTTAAGATTTAAGAAGTTATAGTCTTTCTAATTTTTCTAAGATTTTTTTTTTTCTAAGCAAAGAATATCTCAAGTATATGATCAAAGGCTAAAATTCAGTTTTGCCCTTATAAATTCATAATGCTCCTCCCAATATTACCCTTGTAGCTTACAAAATTTTCAAATTTTTCCCTAACTAATAAATCACTTACTTTTTTACTTTTAATTTTTGAATTTTCTTTATAGATTTTAATTAAGTTTTTATACGAGATATTATGATAATTATGGAGATCTAAGAGGATAAGATAAAATGGCTCAACTAAATTTTCAAGTATTTTTTAATTGAGAATATATTTAAAAAAGTTATTTTCATAAAATAAATTTTTTTTTTTCAAATTCAACATTAGAGTATGTTTGGCAGTGTAGTAGTAGTTGCTTTTCAAATAACTTTTCGTGTCGAAATACATGCAAATGATGTTTTTTTTATTTTTTAAAAATCATTTTTGATATCAGCACATCAAAACGATCCAAAACATACAAACTATATTAAATTTTAGTAAAAAAAAATGAATTTTTTGGGATTTCTAATACTAAACCGAGCTTTTAAAAATACCATTTTTTATGAAATTCAACATTAATCATCAAAAATAAAATATCCTTTTTCTCAAATTCATGAAATGCTATTTTCATTTGAGATCAAACTCATTCGAAGAGATGGAAAATACTTGGGGTAATTGAAAAATCTCAGAAGTAAACAGAACTCACATGCTTGCTTGAAGACTGCTG
>Ga0325414_1003998_pt1 | contig 15400 bp, 14 predicted proteins | sample PopdelMetagenome_8_FD_206183 | JGI IMG/M metagenome (GOLD analysis project Ga0325414, IMG submission 206183) | Populus deltoides microbial communities from Bellville, Georgia, United States - Leaf-PdKOR-R3 | ecosystem: Host-associated > Plants > Phyllosphere > Phylloplane/Leaf | place: USA...
TAACATCTCTCGTAAAACCTTATATCTTGATTTGGATGCCTAATTTTACAGGCCAGTATTTAAGTCCCACAAACATCATAAATCTTCACCGTCTATTTACAGCGAGTATCAAAGGACAGCAACGCCCAAAAGAACCAAAAAAATCCGATTGACAACAAAGGAGGATTAATAGAATATCTAACCCATGTATTTCTGGTATTCTTTTAATGTGGTTTTGATATTTATTCATATTTAAATGATGATTAAGAACTTATTTGGGAACGCGGTTGAAACGGCGTTCCTATAAAATTCAATTTTTTTTTTGTTTTAATTTAATATGATTTGTACGTTTTGAATCGTTTTGATGTGCTGATGTCAAAAATAATTTTTAAAAAATAAAAAAACATTATTTACATGCATTTCAGCACGAAAGGTTATTTGAAAAACAATCGCTACTATACTGCCAAACATGTTTTAAATATATATGCAATATGTAATTTGTTAGATTTGGGTTATACAAATGATACAAATCAAGATTGAATTATACAAATTGATTTCAGACCTAACAAAAATTAAAAACATATAACCAAAGAAATCGAGTACCAAATAAATAAATTAATTAAATAATGGTGGGTTCGTTTGATTTTTTTTTAATGTTTAGCCGAATTCTAATTTTAAAGAATTTCTTAATGCCCATACATACATACATACATACATACATCTAGCTTTCTTTTCAATCTAACATGTCCACGAAGTAGATTCTCTCAGCATGCAAGGCTGATAAAATAAATAAAGGGCGAAGGATATCAAGAATTCAAGATCAAATATCCACCAAATGATACGGCTTTCAAAATAAGGCAGCTAGTCCATAGACTCCATACGGTGCAATAACTAGCACGGGATGAAAACCCCAGGTCCCTGACCCTCAATCACAAACAAAAACAAGGGAGACGCGTCTTTGCCAGCCTGGCTTTAGCCCACACATCCTACATTCTCACTGAAAATACCCAAACTACCCCCGAACCACTCTCTCTTATCACCATCTCCTCTTCCCACTATACTCTGACTATTACGAACCAAGATTCAAACACCATGTCAATCCTCTCCATATTTCTCTTCCTAAACGCCGTCGTCTTTTCCGCACACGGCTTACCAAGCGCAGAACTCCCCGCTTTTAGAGAAGCACCAGCATTTCGAAACGGCAGAGAATGTCCCAAAACGACGTGGCTTTCATCACTCAACAACTACCACGATCCTTCCATTATTCACATTGCAATGACACTCGATGCCACCTATCTCCGCGGCTCAGTAGCTGGAGTCCTATCGGTCCTCCAACACGCCGCCTGTCCTGAAAATGTAGTCTTCCACTTCATCGCCACTCACCGTCGTGCAGACCTCCGACGCACAATCACCTCCACATTCCCTTACCAAACCTTCCACCTCTACCACTTCAACACTGACCTAGTCAAAGGTAAAATCTCGTCCTCCATTCGCCGGGCCCTCGATCAACCGTTGAATTACGCGCGTATCTACCTCGCAGATCTTTTACCGATGTCCGTGCGGAGAATCATTTACTTCGATTCTGATTTAATCTTGGTCGATGACGTGGCAAAGTTATGGAACATCAACTTAGGTGCACACGTACTTGGTGCACCAGAATACTGCCACGCGAATTTTACGAATTATTTTAATTCTCGATTTTGGTCCAATTCAGCGTGTGCGGCGTCGTTGAGAGGGAGGAGAGCGTGCTATTTCAACACGGGGGTGATGGTGATAGATTTAGGGAAATGGAGAGAAGGGAAATACACGGAAAGATTAGAGTACTGGATGAAAGTACAGAAGAAGTATAGGATTTACGAGCTGGGTTCGTTGCCTCCTTTTCTGCTTGTTTTTGCTGGTGACGTGGAGGGTGTTGGGCATAGATGGAATCAACACGGGCTAGGCGGTGATAATCTTGAAGGGTTGTGTAGGGATTTGCATCCTGGCCCGGTTAGTTTGTTACATTGGAGTGGTAAGGGCAAGCCATGGCTTAGGCTGGACTCTAAAAGACCGTGTCCGTTGGATTATTTATGGGCTCCTTATGATCTTTATCGTCATTCATCATTGTTTTGTGATAGCTAGAGATGGTGCTGAAATCTTGATCAGAGGTTGAGGATTTATGTTTGTGTGTGTTTGAGAGAGGGAGAGATTCATTGTCAGGGTGTCAGGACAAAAGTTTACGAGGGAATTTTTGTCTGGTCTATGCAAGAGTACCACTAGGGGTTACGGCCGTTAAGGGGAAGTTAACGGCTGTGATTTTGTGGAAAAAGGAGTGTTGGGTTACTTTAAAAATTGTAGAGGAAAAGTGAGATCTTTGGTTGGATGTCATGGGGATTGATGGTGGTGGTGGTTGGTTGCATGGTTAGGGAAAGGTTGCGGTTGCGGTGGGTTTTATCATGGAAAATAGCTTTCAAGAGGTTTTTGGAATTATTGCTTTTTGTATAGTATAATAGGAGTGGAAAGTGAAAGGTATTGGCTAAATACCAATAAGATGTCCCCACTTTCTACAGTGTTTGATTAACGCTTGTCCGCTGATAAAAATCATCACAGTCGATGTGGGCCTTAGACTGTCGTAGGTACTATGGATGGCATTATTTTGGCTAGAATCTTTAAGCTGTTTAATTTAAAACCAGTTTTTGGAACCTTTTCTTTTCTTCTTTTTGTTGATTTGCTGATCAATCAAAGCTTTCCAGTTTCAGGCAAGGAAAATAAAGAGAAATGGAACCCTCCTTTTCCTGCTGTTTCTAATTGATTCCGGGCAGGGTTTTCCTATTTGTTTAACATGTTCAACAGTGAATCTAGTACGCAGAGGTCAGATTATTTGAACTACTCTTATCTTTTCTTTTTCTTTTTTTTGAGAATATAATGACCACGGGGTTTATATCACTTGTGCACCGCCCATCCCGCAATGCTTGAAATTAGGCTCACGGGGTATATAAGATCAAAGTTATGATAGGTCGTCGTGCTCAATCAACTATCCAGCGCTTAAATAAAATTTGCTTTAATCCGGTTTTTCATTCGAGCCCAGGCGTATCACGCGGTTATTGATTTGTTCTTAATGAACAAGTTTAAAGTGCGCATCATCAGATTCAAGAGTGAATTTAAGGGTATATAAATAGTGATTTTTTTAGAAATTTATTACATCCTAATTAATTCGGTCGAGCCAGTACGAAGTAAAATTTGACTAGTACAAGCTTAATTCCATACTTGAAAAAAAAACAACCATCAAACCACTTGAAACAACTTAACTCCATATAAATAGTCTTGAATTCAAAGATAATTCATCTTCTTCCAAAGAAAAAAGACTTCTTCTTCTTCTTGTTTAAACCCGAGTATTTTCTGTAACTAAACATAGCTTTCATAATACTCCCACCCTAAAAAAACTTGCTTTGCAGGCGTTATGATTTTCCAAACCCAAGCTTCCACGTCTTCCAGTCCACAGCAGTTTTGAGAAGACATTAATCTTAAGAGAGCTTTTCAGCAATCTCATCAAAATATAATAAAACTAAAGCTGGAACATTCGTATTCATAATACAAAAAGAAGAGAGAAGAAAAATATGCAGGATGAGTGTATACCTTCTACTCTCGATGCAGGCAGCCGCGCACTGTACTGGTAATTAGAGATATGGGAAAAAGAAAAATGTTTGAATTCACGTGGATTGAATTTGAGGTTCACGTGAGTTTACCTCCACCATTGATGGACGCTGCTGCATTTTGCTAGAAAAAACATTACAGTGGGGATCTTACTATATAGGGAATTGAACGTGTGTGGTTGAAGATGATTAATCAAAGAAATGGCAATTGGCACGAATCAGTTCTGAGAACAGCACAAAAGGGCAATTCAAAGGCAATAATGGACCCCAGATCTTGCTATAAAAGGTTTAGAATATGGAAGCAAACAGATTGGCACCACCCCGCCCTGTAATCCTCCAACATACTCCGTGCCTGCGCAACTCTGAACTCTCATTTTCTAGTCTCAAAAAACAAGACCAATCACGATGCCAACGTAACAAAGAATTCAACCATACTTTGAACCGGGTTCGTTTCAGTTTTCATGGACTTGGGCTTATTTCTTCTTTGCCCTTTATAGATGGGCTCGGCCCTTTAGTAACTTAGGCCTCGATCTTCTCTGTCACCCGAGAAGACTTGGATCGCTCAGATAGATAGACCCAAAAGGAAAAGGAGAAACGCCAGGGTTGGGCTTGTCTTTCACCAGCCTTGTAGAAACCAAATATCTTTTTCTGGTATTTTCAGTTAACTATGACTTCCTTCATGTAAAATAATTTGTTTTAAAAATATTTTTTAAAAAAATATATTACATTTAATTTCTTAACTATGCAAATAAAAGCTACTTGAAAATAATTATTTGATAGTTTATCTATATGAAAATAAGAGTTACAAAGGGAAAAAAAAACAATAATTAACTAATGGTGGAGTCCATGGGCGAAGATAATTTCATAAAATGTTTTCATCTCTGGATAACTATGAGCTGCTTTCTTTTGTTTCAATTTACTTTCTCCTTTGATGATAAAATAAATTATTTTTTAATAATCAAATGTTTTCAAGGGAACCAAGTACAAGAAAATAAGAAAAATAAATTACTGAAACATTTTTTACTTGAAATAAACATAGTCGAGGATTTTTTTGAGAGTTTTTTTTTTATTATTTGGTTTCTCCTCGAATTTGATAGAAATCAAGACAATATATTCGATGCAGACCCATTTCTGACCTCGGCCAAATTTCAATAGTAAAGTGTTTATTTATTTATTTATGAGATAGTACAAACAAATATTTCTGAATAATGTGCATTAATTGCTAGAGGACAGATCATGCATACCGGTCCAACCAGCTTATAGATAAGCAGAAGCCCAGCCCAATTGTACTGCAAGTTTCCACGTGTCATTTGTAGTGTAGGTTGCCCTTCTGCCTCTTACATCCTCCCAAACCAAACCTGTGATACTTGTCACTATGAAAAAAAAATGAAGAAAGAAAGGAGAGGGACCGGCGGTCAAAATTTGAAGAAGATGATTCAAGTGAAACCAGTGACTTGATACTTGACGCAGAGACTCCAGTAAAACCTTTTCTCTGTACAGTCATGGCCACTGTGGCATCAGGAAGTACAGTGTGCCCATCAAACTCCACAGCACTCACAAGCCAAAACCCCCATCTCCATTTCTTGGGAAAAAACTTAACCTCAAACCCTATTCAAGAACAACCATAACTTCAAAACCGAAAACACTTGCAGTTGTTGCATCATCAGGAGGTGACTTCTTGGATGCAGTTCACAATCTTTTTTTGGGTGTAGATGTCCGATTACCATGTACAGTTATGGAGTGTGGTGATATCATATACAGAAGCACTTTGCCAAAGCCAAGTGGCTTGGCACTTACAGTTCCTGGTGCTGCTTTGGCTTTGGGTACTTTGTCTTGCCTTTGGGCCACTCCTGGTGTGGCGCCTGGGTTCTTTGACATGTTTTTTCTTGCTTTTGTTGAGAGATTGTTTAGGCCCACTTTCAAGAAGGTTAGTGCAAGTGATGATTGATTTTGCTGCTTTTGCTGGATAATTGTTGTGGTTTCCTGATTGCATGCAACTTGTGATTATTGGGTTGGTTTGTGGTGACAGGATGACTTTGTTTTGGGGAAGAAGTTGGGCGAGGGAGCTTTTGGAGTGGTTATAGGGCTTCGTTGACAAAGAAGCCTTCTTCCAAGGTATAAAGTGTTTCTTTGTTGTCAACAACGTCGATTTTTTTTTTTACAGAAATTGACTCTGGAATAAATTGTCTCATTGTGTCTAATTTGGTATTTTGACTAAAATTGTAGTGGTTAGAAATTACAAAATTATTCCATCACATTAATTTAACCAATATCTGCACCTTCTTTATCAGTTATCCTGTCTAAGCTAATATATTCATACCTTCAAACCCTCTGCAAACATCAGATGTTTGTACAGGGTTTTTCCACTGATCGTTTCTTGAGATGATCGGATGATTAAAAGGGAAAACTAATAAATCAATTCTTTTTGTGCTTTTGATGTTTTGCTAATGGTTTATGTGTGCTGCATATGCACCTAAGCTATCAATGTTTAAGAATGCCCCAAGGAAATTAATATAGCACATTAATTTGTGGTTTTTAAGGTGCCTTATCAGAAGGAAGGTGACTTGGTATTGAAAAAGGCTACCGAATACGGGGCAGTGGAAATTTGGATGAATGAACGAGTTTGAAGAGCTTGTGCAAACAGCTGTGCTGTTTTTGTGTACGGATTTCTTGAGGTGTTGCTCTATTACGACTGCTACTACCATATAAATTAACGGTATCTTTATCTCAAGAATTAAGAAAATCAAGCTGATAGCTCGTGCTGTTTTACATTCTGTTTCTTTTCTGGTGACTTGAATTGCCAGTATGGAACTGCTTTCAGAGTTCTTCAAAGAAAGGAGCTGAATATTGGCTCATATGGCGGTATGAAAAAGAGGCCCCACTTTATGATTTTATGCAGAGTAAAGAGTTCCCCTATAATGTTGGTACATTCTCTCAGTTGCCTTCTTCATTTATTAACTCATCACTTAGATTTTAATGTTTTATGCTTTGGAGGGCTGTCTTTGAGAACTTTGTAGTTGCAATTGCCTAAGTCAAAGACTGATCCTTGCCATTGACCTGCAACAACTTTCAGTCTTTAGTTGGTATAAGGTTTTCCTATTGTTGATGTAATGTCATAACCGGGGTTTAATATCATTGTATTTCGCATCCTGAAAAGGAAAATTATCATTTTTTCTCCTCTTTAACTGATTCTTGGATATAGTTGGTTTGGACTTGATTGCACAAAGGTGCTTCAATTTTAAATCGTAGCTTATTCAGATTATCAGCACCAATTTAAGTAATATTACATACATGGTCAGATAGAAACAATGATACTAGGAGAGGCTCAGGACTTGCCTAGGGGGCTGGAGAGGGATAACAGAATCATTCAAACTATCATGACACAACTTTTATTTGCGCTGGATGGTCTTCACTCAACAGGAATTGTGCATAGGGATATTAAACCGCAGAACATTATTTTTTCTGAAGGTAATGACATCAAGATTTCTTCTAAACATAAAAGGTTAAATTCAATCTAAGATCAAATGATTCATATTTTCATATAAAAATGGAGCAGGGTCTCGTACATTTAAGATCATTGATCTTGGAGCTGCAGCGGATTTGCGAGTGGGAATCAATTATATTCCAAAAGACTCTCTTTTGGACCCGAGGTACTTTCTTTCTCACAATGAGCTACAATTCTTTCTCGCAATGCAACAACAGCTACAAGATAATTTGGTGATAATTTTATGAAGGTTAACTATATGATAGGTTGAATCTCCAACTTCTTCATGAGTAACTGGAATTTGTACAGAGACTCATTTGTTGATCAATTCCAGTCTGAATCATGCTTGTCATCCATTTCATATTTCTGGAATTTCATTCTTCAAATTCCCAAGAGGAGCTTTCCTTTTCTCATGTTTTATGTAACATTTGAATTCCTTTATGTACTCTTTCTGTCTATCGCCACGGCACTTCACAATCAGAAACAGGCATTGTTAACTAAATTTTTTAATGTTCAGATGGTTCTTCAATTTTACATCATTGTTTGATATCCATAGGTGCAATTGACAGACAGCATCTAATTTCTTCACATGATTTCTGCTTTCCAATCTCTCCCGGTTATCATATTTTATTCACGATCCATCCTTTCTCAGATACGCTGTACCAGAGCAATACATCATGAGCACACAAACTCCATCCGCACCCTGAGGTCCAGTGGCAGCTGCACTTTCCCCAGTGCTTTGGCAGGTGCAAATACCAACCACAATATCCCCTAATTTGATTGTCATGAGCCTGGAATCCTCTCTCAGTGAATTAATCTGTCTTCTGATGCTTTTGATAAACAGATGAACTTGCCTGATAGATTTGATATGGTCTGATCTTCCTACAAATGGTGAGTGAAAATTGCTGAGAAATTATGGTTACCATGTTCAAGTGCTGAATACTTTGATTACCACGCATCAGTTTGTACTTAGAGTCATTAAGCAGTGACTTTCATATAAACAGTTCAAGAACTGCAGATCCATGCACAGACATTTGCAACAAGAGTACTGGAACCGTAAATGATGGGAAAGGGAAACGAATTTTGCATTTAGGTTAGCATTGGTTCAGTGTTGCATTGATTTACTATTTTAAAATATGACAACAAGAAACTGTTTGAAATGTTCTTATTTATAATGCCACTTTCAATTGATCAAAATTGAACAAGCTGGTTGTGAAATTTTCAAATTTTCAGCTGGTCAAACTGCATATGAGAAACTCTCCTTTAAGCATGAAATAGAAAAATATTAGCAATTCATGCTTCTTCGTGTGGTTAATTTGGTCAATCATAACATATGGCCAGTTTGAACTAATTGTGATCGAATTTTTAGCTGTTTTCAACTTTTAACACCTCTTCTTACAGGCTTTTCCTGGACTTCGTTCTGATAGTGGGCTCATACAGTTCAACCGTCATTTTAAACGATGTGATTATGACCTAATTGCATGGAGGAAAAGCGTAGAGACACGTGCCAGCTCTGATCTTCGAAGGGGTTTTGAGTTATTGGATTTAGCTGGTGGGATAGGATGGGAACTTCTAACTTTGATGGTCCGATATAAAGCAGGACAAAGAATAAGTGCAAAAGGAGGTTTAGCTCATCCTTACTTTGATAGGGAAGGACTATTAATTTTGTCCCTCATGCAGAATCTCAGGCTGCAATTATTTCGAGCAACCCAACAGGATTATGGAGAAGCTGCCAGGTGGGTTATTCAGCTAATGGCAAAATCTGGAACAGAGAAGGAGGGCGGCTTCACAGAAGCTCAACTTCAAGAACTCAGAGTTTGTTTCTGAACTAAAAGAAAAATTAATTGTTCACTGAAAAACCTTTGACAATTGCAGTTCTTTATTTTTAGGAAATACAAGAGCCGAAAAAGAAGGCAAGCCCTAAAAGGAATGCTCTTGCTTAGGTTCTTCGGCTGCAAAGGAAGATCATAAAAATATTGAATGAGAGCATGGATGAGCTTAACCAACGAAGGAAGAGCCCATGGTGGAACCGGTGGATTCCAAGAGAAGAATGAGAACTGTACATAGATTTTTAATTAAACCTTGTATCTGCATTATTATACGTGACTACTTTGGTGAAATAGAAAATCAAGTTCAAAGATGAACTTAGCTGGAATCTTTCGAGAAACGTACTTGTAATCTTTTGACCGCACGTGTAAGCTCCTTCGGGAATGATAAATTTTATAGAAAGGATTTGATTAAATGAAGTGAAACTGCTGTGAAGCATTCTAAAGTCTTCACTATCCCTGCTCAAGTACTTGAATATTCAGACACGATCTGGGCACGGCATTTTGAATGTATTTTTCCGTAGAAAAATTGAATCATGATGCTTGCTTTATAGTTCAAAGAAATGGGAAGTGAACGTGCGTTCTCAGTATTAATGATTATAGAGAAAAGTAGATACCGCTATTGAGCATCGACCTTTTCAATTTGTTTCTTTTATCACCGCTTTTGACAGCTTCAGATCGGGCCTATGCCAATTCTGTTAAGGTTCCTCAAATTATTGTGTTTATGGGATTTTGAGAACTATTTTGTGTAGGAACTTAGGAACAGTTAGCTCCCAGCTCCTAGTAAAATAAGAAACATTCAATTAAAAGTTTTCATTCTCGAGTTTGACTAACTTAGCTCCTTTACTGAAAGGGTTCTGTACTCAAGCTGGCTTTTTTATGGGCCTTACCTTTTCGCAGCTTGAAGACACCAAGGCCTGCAAAGAATACTGGGGCTATGCTCATCCATGTTGAACAGCACTGACTCTCTCAGAACAGACCGAACTCAGAAGTCCCGGTCAACGACAGCTGCTGCGAATAATAAAAAAAAAAAAACAGGGAGAGAAGCTGAGGAGAAAAGGTCCACAAATTTTATTTCTTGATGGCATATATATTGCCACTGGCACTTGATCAATGCTCCCATTCTTTCGCCCAGTAACATCGTTCCGACTTCCGAGTCGAATCATCTGTATATGAACTTTTTCAAAGAATAAGATTCCTCATTTGTTTTTCAGGTCACATGCATGCCGCCAGTCGAAGAAGGTTTTTTGCATGGGAAAAAAAAAGAAAAAAGGTTCACAAATTATTTACCAAAAAACATACAAGTAAAAATCACAACACAACTTCAAATTAATAGACACTAATAATAAGTAAAATTATGAAAATCTATGTAGCTGCATGTATTAATGGTAGCATCACTTGATTAAGTTATTCATGTCTATACTGTTCGAACATTATTCTTCAACTTTAGCTCTTAATTTGTTCATTCTTCAAGCAATCTGAGATTTAATTTCCAGTTGTGATCGGAAACATTTCCCTAAATATTCTTACGTGATAGTGGCATTGGCTAGCTAAGACTGGGCAGGCAATTGAGTCATCCAACATGCTAAAATCATCTAATTTTAGAACGGACAGCAATAACCTGGCTGGCCTGGTTAGTCAACTAAGCAAAGACACTAGCTATCGCATGTTAAATACAAATTCGTACATAATTGATTCAATGATATTTAGCTTATAATTACAAAGAGGGTTTCTTACAAACTTCCTAAGTTGACGTCAGAATTTGAATTGCTCGAGAAGATACAACCATTACATATGATCAGTTTTTATTTTTATTTCTTGTTTTGTTTAAATTGGAGTATATTGTTGAGTCCATGCTAAGTTATGGCCATTTGAATGATTGATTGAAGGAATTAAACTAACTTCAAGGTGAGGAGAAATCAAGTTATACGTACAGCAGCTTGAGGGAGAAGAAAGTTTTTGATAAATAAATAAATAAATAAGCACGTCAAAGTAGAATAATACATATGGTGGTGGACAAGATATTAATATAAAGTAGTACTATGGTTTCAAAGCTTATTGAACGAAGATAAGAAATAATATTGATGTTGAGTCTATCACAGGCAATGTTATTGTAAATCACGAGACCTTCACGTGCAAATCTGACCACCTTGTTCAGCACAACAAGGCTGTTTTTATGTATGTATATAGTACAACAAGCCCAGCAAAAAACACTTAAACAACACCTGTAACTCTTTGTTTACAGTGCAATTAGAATATTTAATCAATCACCATTGATAATTGTATCTAATTTAGTTGAATCCATGGTTTTAAATAGCTGTTTTCATTGCATGCATTCATGACATAACGGACTATCACATACATATTATATAAAGATTATGAGTGTATATAGTGTGCAGAATATTTCGAACCTGCAAGGTTTAATAAGTTGATGATACCTTGTCTTAAACATGAATTCAACTGATATGACGAGACACAAATATTTACAGTTGGACTGAGGAATCTCAAAAGATATTTATGACATATTTACTAATCATCCTATGATCACCCAAATCATTGAAACAACCAGGCTCATGTTGTATAACCAAGATAAGCACTACATATAGCATCTAAATATGATCTTGTCCAGGTTCTAAGGAGAGTTTGTAAGAACCAACAACTTACTGACGGGCTCTTAAATCGACATCGACAACTTCTAGCTGTTCAGAGAGATCAGAGATTAGAGTTATGATATTTATTAGAATATATGAGGGTTAATGGAAGTTGGTGTGCCTTAGTGAAAAATGGGAGGAACACGAGATCACCAAGAGCGAGCGGTGGCTTGCTTAACTTAGTCCTTAATTTAATCATTTACTCAATTGGGTTTTGTGCGATCTAATTACATTAATTTTATCGAGGCTGGCAGTGTATGCTTATGGTGGAATCTTGGCCATATAACCTTGAAATCTCAGTTTCTTGACTTGCTCTTGCTTCTTTTTGCTTTTTACTGGGGATTGGAGGTTCCTGGGGGATTTTGAATTTGTCCTCCTTGATTTTATTTCACTGCAAAATGGAATCATGTGATTTGGATGCCCATGCAAGTGTGAGCACTACAGCTATTTATTTAGCTAGCTAGCTGGTTTTCCATGCACCCAATACGACCACCCTGTCAAATATTTGAGCAAGATATCAAACCAGGTATGAGAATTGGATTCAAATTCCCATCAGATATCTGGACTTAAAATGTCGGTGAGATCCTATTCTCATCTGGTCTCCTGCAAGGTTTACAACCTAACATGATTTCAACTATTACAAAAAAAAAAAAAAAAAACCATATATGTGTGACCGTTATTCAATTCACTGGTAATTCTATGCAGGCAAAGTGCTACATTAGTCCTCTATCTAGCATCTTTCAATTAAACCGTTGATCTACAATGTTTGATGCAATGTTACCCTTTCATTTAACAACAGTAATGCGCATGATAATCACGAGCACAGCAGCTCCACACCCCTCCCCCCTCCCGAGAAAAATAAAATTAAAATCAAACCATACTTAACACTATTTTGTACTGAAAGAAAAAAGGACTCGATTTAATTGAGTTCTACTCCTTCTCTCTGATGAAATACCGTAATGGTTCTTCACTGCATGGAAAAAGAAGCGTATGGCCATCCCTCATACACATGGACGTACAGCCAAGACACGTAGATATAAGCAGACAAGTCTCTCATCTCTCATCCAAAATCCTCTAGATAATGCAAGAAAGGTCCAGAACTAACATTAATTTAGGTAAACATCGAAAGAGAGAGAAAAAATTAAAGCGTTAAATTATCCATGGAGGGTGACAATGTACCCGTGTACCATATGTTCCCATGTCCACGTACGAAAGAATTTAGACATTTATGCTCGTGCTACGTTACAAGTTCGATTCAAAAAAATTTTAATGTAAAAAAAAAGTTAAATTGATATAAATATTCTTAAAAAAAGCAAAAGAAATTTGAGACTTAATTCATTAACTCGACTGGGTTTAATAAGTTTGACTAGTTTAATAATAAAAAAATAAAACCAACAAAAAAGGTTAAATTAAAAACCCTACCCAATCCCATTCGAGTTAATTAGAATGCTAAATTTGCAATTTGGTTCTAGTTGTAACACCGGGGTAACCCTATCAAAAACAAACTAAATAAAATTATGAAACTCAATTATTAAACAATTCAATGTTGAAGGGCAAAAAATAAATAAATAAAAAGATAGATTGAAGAAAAGCTACAGGAATCAACTCATGTTAACCCACTAATCTCACTATAATAGATATGGGATTGAAATAACCTCATTGAAAGAAAAAAAAAACACAAAGGTCTATTCTTAATAAATAAAATATTGAATGATAAAATTTAAAAAGAAATAATTTTAAAAAAGAACCTAAAAAAATCAAAGTCAACCCGTGTTAACTTTTGATGATCTAAGTTATAAGCTCGAGACTAAACTCATAGAAAATAAATTCTAAAAAATAACGAAACAAAATTCTCGATCAATAAAATACCGAGGGATTGAATTGGAAAAAAAATTCAATAAAAAAAATCCAAAACTAAATAAATAGCAATGAAAAAAATAGAAACCAAATTTAACATAAAAAAATTAAAATTAAATATTGAATGATGAAATTGAAAAATACAATTTAATTAATAAAAAAATAAAAAACAATAACAAAAAGAATAAAGACTAAATTTGGTATAAAAATTAAATAAAACCAGTTAATGAGAAATGAAATTAAAAATATATAAAATAAAATAAATAATAATTAAAATAATAATAACCAAATTAGTTAAAAAAAACAAATAATACTTTTATGTTTTGGCATTCGTCACAAAACTCAAGAAAAATAAAGAGAAAAAAAAAATCTAGTAGAGTGAAACTGATGCGGCTTACAACCAGGAACAACATGTCAGGACAGGATGCTTTCAACGCCACTGCGGAAGGTAAAATAATTATTACATTGTTTCTATTCATAAGTCGCTAAATTTGTGTTTACCGTGAAATTTACTGAAACGAGTCTCAAAAAATTGTTGAGATGAGCTCATTGTAGCCTTTAAACATGCTGAAAGGGCACTTTATACTGCATTGTGATGTACGATTCAACTCTCTTCTATTACCCTTAGGTGGATCCAACAACGGCAAAAAAATAATAATATAAAAGACAAAATTAAGTAGGAGTAGTAGAATTCTTTGTCAAACTATGATCACATCATCATTTACAAATTGAAAAGCAGCCCGTCAGCTAAGAAATTTGTCGCCTTACTGAAGGCATGGTCACCCGTTGTGCAGGAGGGTGATGCCTATTTGCCAACACAGGTTAGGATACGGTGTAGATTACAGAGCATGGCAAGGCAAGAGAAGAGGAAGGAGAGAAGGGCTTGTTTGGATTCTTGTTATCATTTTACTGAGTGTTTGGATAGGGCCCCGACTGGGGCTGCGGGGCCTAGATGTATGGTATTATTGTCTGGAGGGTTCAGGGGCACAGCGAGCCCTTTCATGCCCCATCGTTGGCTCTTTACTAGACCAGTGTTAGCTAGGACCACACCCATCTTACTATATAAACAATCTCCCCTTCTTGCACTTCCATTTCAAGCCACCTCACAAACTTGCAGCTCAAAAAATCATTTGCCATTCAATTCAGTGCCCCCCTCCAAAAGAAAGATTAAAAAAAAAAAAAAAAGTTCACTGAAGATGAAGATTAATAGTGCTAGCATGGGAAGCTCGAAGAGAAGGATATCAAGCAAAGGACTCGGTGCTGTCCTTAGAGAACAAAGGGCTAGGCTTTACATAATAAGGAGATGTGTGGTCATGTTAGTATGCTGGCATGATTAACACTGTCAACGCCTCCTAGCTAGCCATAGTTTTGGTGGGGATCGATCTCTCTCTCTCTCTCTCTCTCTTTTCTCGGTGGAGTGTAAATAGCTGCGGCAGGGCTGACATTCTTATGGGAGCAAATTTTCTTATGGCTTGGCCTTATGAGGCATAGATAAATATTAATGTATACATGGGATAGTATGGATCAAAGCTTTGGTATATCATCTAACAAATTAATTATTGCAATTCTTGATGTTGTTTCTCTATTCTTTTTAGTTTAATTTCTTAATTAGTCTTGTACTATTATTTTTCCTCGTGGCAATCAGCATGTTCTTGATCAGCTTTGCCTTATAATTTAGTACTGTTCTGGCTAATCCTTTTAGTTCCCTTTCTTTAATTTGTTCTTTATATATTTTCCTTTTGCTTTGGCATGAATATTGACACAGCCACTTCAGATACGTGTTCTTTCTCAAGTTTTATTTTCTTTGATTAACCCAATTACTTCCTTTCTCATGCTTGACACCTCATGCGTCTGAATCTCTTGAGGCACAGATAGATTCGTGTAAAAAGAGTTGCTCCGTACGTATGCATCTCTGGAGAAGGAGAGTGGGGGCCGGGATCCTCTCTATTTTCTTGTCTTAACCATAATCAC
>Ga0325414_1004000_pt1 | contig 15396 bp, 4 predicted proteins | sample PopdelMetagenome_8_FD_206183 | JGI IMG/M metagenome (GOLD analysis project Ga0325414, IMG submission 206183) | Populus deltoides microbial communities from Bellville, Georgia, United States - Leaf-PdKOR-R3 | ecosystem: Host-associated > Plants > Phyllosphere > Phylloplane/Leaf | place: USA...
ACAATCCAACACACAACACATATCCTTTCCTTGTAAGAATGAATTCCATTTCAAAATAAAATAAAATAATATATATATGTTTCTCACTGACTTTACGGGATTAACTTGCCGTCCAACTTAAAACTTCGGGTGTCTTCTTAATAAATAATAAGCAAAGCATATTGAGATCTGTAAATGGTTTAATTTTGTATATGCCAATGTTACTAAGCATGTATTGGTAAAACATAAGCCAAAACCACTTTCCTATGGAGTTTTAATTTGCAATAGAACATGATAGTGAAAGCACTACTCCTGCATACTCTCTCTTTTTAAGACAAAATATTTCAAATTCAGGAAGTAAAATATACATATGACTGGTTTTTCTTTCCTTATAGTTTTTCAAGCATTTGGGCTCGTATTTGTTGATGTATAGTGATTTTGAAGGCGAACTTCTTGTTCAATCTATCTCACCTTGATTTTTCATCATGGCCGGGGAGAGAGAGGGAGAGAGAGATTGTTGAAATAGAGGAGGATTATTGTAAATGAATAGTTTCAATTTAATTACTAAGTATTTTTTTAAAATTAAACAAGATACATGCATGAGAAAAAAAGAAATGGAGAGGCCGAGAGCAAGTTGGAGATAGAATAAAAAAAGAAAAAGAAAAAAGAGATTGTTGAAATAAAGAAAATTGTTGTAGAAGGGTTGGTGACTCTACAATTATAATTAACCACACTTTCACTCATTTAATTTTTATAAAATAAACAAAATACCCAAATTAATATTTAATTATCTTTTTCTTGTTTCTCCCGTTGTTATTTTGGAAAAAACAATGAATTAGTGGGAATGTATGGTGTCGGATATCACTCCCCCTGTACATGGATACAGCTTCTTGGAGTCCAACAGTACTCTCTAATTGTATAATAAGCTTCCACGTGGATCGATCATGTCGAGTCTTCCTGTCTCTTTAATGGGGGCTTAGCCATATTTTAGGCTGTTCATCACATACGTCATGCAATTAATCAATGATTTTACTAGCGAGGGAAAATAGAGGAAAACAAGCAAGTGTCATTTAAAGTAGACAAGGCTAGTGATGTCACTGTGCCTCACTGCTTTCAGATCCATCGCTAAAATATGAGTGACAAACAACGTAGACTAGTAGAAAACGAAAGAGGAGGCTACGATGGCTACCTAATTGTCTTATTAAAAGAGAATCAACTCATATTTTATGTCTAATTGATTTTAAAAAAAAAAACAATTATGTGATTTTGCTGGTACCGTAAGCATCTGTAGGAGAGTTTTCTATGGTGATGAGAGAGTGACTTTATTGCTAAAAAACTTGCAAATTGGAGGATTTTAATCATAGATTGGAGACCAAGCGGGAAGGTTGTTGATAGGGTTGTCTTCTTTCCTCTGTGTGATGAGAAATCTTTTTTCTTGGAAGATTAGGGCATACTGATTGCATAATAATTTGGTTTGGCTGTTCTTTAAGGAGTTCAAATCCAATCCAAAAGAGTTGTTGTTTGAGGAGATGCTGGTCATTTTAAACGTTTAGGCCAATTATTGTAAGCTAAAAAAAAAAAAAACCTGTTCAAAAGGGTTAAAGAAATGCAATGGATAAACTTTTTTCATTCTGCCTTTCTTTTGCATCAGAATTATTAATTGACTTAGACTATAAGATTGCAGTTGTTGAGCCATTGGACCAATCAATAATACAGCAAGTGGTCAATGAACAGCAACTCAATTAGCATATGAAAACACCGAATAAATTTAGGATTTGTTTGATAGAAAATAATATAAATTATATTTTAGAGTTTTATCTAAAATGGTTATGAGTTTAAATTTTACTATTTTTATTTTATTTTATAAAAATTAAGTAAATATAGTGTGAGTAAAAGTAATATGAATCTGTGTAGTTTCAATCCCAAATGATTTTCATCTGAAATCTTAAGTTATTAGGTGATATGGACGTGTGTAAGTTTCAAGTTAAAAAAGCTTTTACTCGAGAGGGTATGTTAGAAAATTATATAAATCATATCCTGGGATCTTATCTAATAGCTTAAACTTTTAGGTTGAATTGATTCTTTGACATGATATCAAAGCTTTATTGATCAAACGGTCATGAGTTCGAATATCACCACCCTCATTTTATTTGAAAAAAATTAAGTACAAAGTAATATGGGTCTGTACAAGTTTCAAGCTTAAAAGACTTTCATTTGAATGAGTGTGTTAAATGATGATATAAATCATATATCGAAACCTTATCTAACAGTTTAAGTTATTAAATTGAGATAGTTCTATTGATATAATCTCATTATGAATAAAAAACAATAAAACTATATGGAAGGTAGCTAGCATAATTTTAGAATGAAAAAAGGGGGAGATATTGCATGAGTACTTTTAACCCAATTGGAAATGTAATTTGAAGTTCGTGTGGCGTCAATTAACTTAATTTTGGGTATACTTTGAGCCCTATAGTTACTCCAATATTTCATTCTACATATAATCTTTGAAAGCTTCTTTCAATGATAATGTTGTGCATGCATGTCCTAGAAATGTTGGCCGCTTCCTTATATTTGTTTTGATGGGTCTAGCTTGATACATGGGAATTTAAAACGAAAGGGTTAGAAGTGAGAGAAATAGAAAGCTTTCCTTAGTTTTTGGTGGCAATTTTTGTAATACATGCAGATGAAGAGAAATTGAAACCTAGAGGGTTAAAATTAAGAACTTTAAACATAAGGAGTTCAAGTGGTGCATTAGGGAAAATAGAGGGACCACGATGAACTCTACCCTAAACTTTTACTTTGTTAGGTCCAGCCCAATGAGTCTTGCTCTTGAAATTTCAAATTTAAGCCCAATACGTTAAATTGGATTTCAATGGAGTTTGGTTCATAAATCCAAGCCTAATTAATTATACCAAGACGGCATAGCTGATCAGGAGCTGCTTCCAGGAATCGAGAAGAGGTTTCATCCCCTAGTATATAGAAAAGGGAGAGGGGAGCACATAATTCCACACTATTTACTCTTACATGATTTGATGGCGAAGCTTTCTAGTGGAAATCTCAGGTTTTAATTGATGATATTTTTATTCGGAGAAATTTCCTTATTTTTTCTTTTTATAAATTATAAGATTTCATTTATCTAAAGAAATTAAATAGGATGTCAACCCTATTACAACGCAGTTACACTTCAAATATATAATTAGAAATCTAAGAACATATATAAAAACACCAATTTTGACAAATTTCATGATAATGAAACTGAGAGATAACTCTTTGAAGAAAACAGAACTACATAATCTGTATCTGACCACTTCGATAACCTAATCAGCCACTTCAATATGAGAGTGAGGAATATTATTGCGCAATCTACCGTTTCTTTACTTCCAGATAGCATTAACAATAGCACACCAGGCCAATCTAAGTAAAGTAGAGCCAAATTTCTTCTTCTGTAAATGCAAAACAACCCATTAGAATTCAGTATTCTAGCTATCAACATTCTTGAAAATCCCAGAAATATGCATACTTTTCCTCTAGACTTTGGAAAACTAAGAAGGGATGATCTCTGTCTTCGCAAGCCGCACCATAAAACAAGCAATCTGTATTGATATTTCTCCCCATAGTAGCTTGCCTAGAGACTTGCTACGCAGACGATTAAGAATTGCAAGCCAAGCAATAAACCTATGCATGGGAATATTAAGATACCCCTGATAGGTTTATACCACTGAACTTTTGTACCCTTATAAATTCTTCCATAAACACAATCTTCTAGAAACCATATGTACAAATCATTATGGATCCATCAAGCAAAGCTCACCTAACGTTATACATGAGGGTTTCTTTTTCTCGTGATTCAAGTTTAGATATGGGATGTCATCATTCTCAAAAGACTCAGCCTAACTATTGACTAATTTTAGACTTCAATGAAGGAGAACGTAAAGGGAGGGAGAAATATAAAAAAAGCCACCACTTTTGAGTAAACCTGCAATAGATCCAATCAAAACACCCATTACTAGAGATATATAATTACCAATTCATACTCAAACAGAGATGAATACTATTCGCTCATAAATCTTAAATTATTCATTTTCTAAACCATAAAATACACAAAATTCGAGATTGTGTATTTACAATGTCTTAGGCATGTACTTCATCTTATACTAGTTTGGAAAGGTGTTAAATATAACATTGTTGTCGAGAATATGATTATGGATGTACAAGCTATGATGGATGATATGAGGTAAAAATTGTTGAAAACCAATGTCATGTATAAGAAGGCCGCTGATACACATTATTGTGCTAAAATATTCAAGGAAGGAGATAAATGTTTTTTTTTTAAAGGAGAGATTCTCAATAGGGTTATATAGGAAGTTGTAGCATATGAAATATGTTCCTTATACCCATAATGGAGAGTAATAATGGAGAGTCGAGCATAAGAAAAAGCTATAGACTTAATGTTCTTACTACTGTTGCGCAGGTTTGCAGAGTTAGGTTTCCTGTTTACCTACAATAAAGGAGCTACCCTCACCAGATAGGCGGTCACGAGTCATAATTGTTGGAAGTAAAACAGGTATGGTATAAAATCGACACAATAATATAAGGTTAAGAATTTAAGAATAAAAACAAGATTGAGAGAAATATATATTTTTATTAAGTGTTTTTTTTTCTAAACTCTCTTAGCTATTTTCTTTTCTTTTGTACATATTAGTAATATTGAATTACAAGTCTTTTATATGAATAAAATCCTAGATAATTAAGGAATTAAATTAATATAAAAAAATCTAATATGAATAGAAATTATATTTTATCAACTAAATCGGTTGATAAATTCTAATTTTTCATAATTTAAAATTTGGTTTACTTTCAATGATAATTCACTCTCCACAAATCCATTTTGAAATTGACTTATTCGGTCGGCCAATCATTGAGAATATGTATGAGATACAATAAGGGACCAATATCTTAATAAGGCCTTTTTCTAAAGCTTTGAATGAGACTTCATATCCGAAACGCAAGAAGGATCTGAATAGAAAGTCATTCAAAACTTGATCAAAGAATCAACGTTTATTAAAGAAGGTATCTATTAATGATTATGCTTATATTATTGCTTTAGATATTTATCTTTTCCAATAAAGAAATATGTTCTGTTTTCCAATATGCATTGTTTTCATCAAAATCTTTGTCATGTGAATGGCAGCCCGGACCTCCATCATAATAGTTCCTTGCTGAGTTTGGGCTCCTCTGTGACTAGAATATCTTAACGTGCATCAAGAGATGGAGCATCATAAGAACCTATAATCGGGTTCCTATCAAGTATTTCTTCGGTGAGCAGCAAGTGACATTTCCTAGATTAATGAAAGCCAAAGTAAACTTGCATGCTTTGCTAATTCATGAAATGGAAAGGATTTATTGATCTTTCTTCTCTTAGAATCTAAAAATAACAAACATTGAGGTAACCATTGTCATATGTACCTAAACTTCTCACACTGTCAACCTGCATATTCTTTACTTCAAATTCTAAGGTGGAATGACCACATGTGTGGTTTAGGATCAGAATGTTTTTTAAATGCTAATTTTGGTTATTTCATAATTTCTGACCTCTTCCCTTATCATATTCAGGTTGATGAATGTTCAAAATTTAAAAAAAAAATTTCTAAACAAATCATAAATTTTAGTGAACATAGAGATAATTGAGGAAGAGAAAAGGGACTAACAAGAATATTTATAACCTTTTTCCCAAGTGACTAAAGGATATAATTAAAAAAAGAGAGAGAGAAAAGAAAAACTTGTCTATATACCCATGCAGCCCGCATGACACTATTATTTTAGTCCATTTCGAAGAGTTCTAATCAACTTTAGTCATAAGGTTCATTTTAAACCTTAATGAATTTAATGAAATTTTTTAAATGTATTGTTGAATTCTTGTGATAAAATATTGGTTATTTTTTATGATTTTTTTCATTGCATATTATTATGAATGGTTACAAAGATCAGAAATATTGGGATCTAAATCGTTGTGTGGTAACCCTTGGGGTATCATGCCATTAATGATTTATTTTTTATATGGAATGAGGTAAGAATCAATACCCCGCAATAGGGTTGGTAGAATTGAGTTGCAACAAGTTTATCCAAGAAATAATGATCAGTGTAAAAATTTAATATTGTGTTGTTGTTTGTGAATGTTGTGTTATGATGTTTGAGCTAGCATTGTTTTCGGTTTGTTATGTTATGTGTGGATGATGATTTTGATTTGTCATGTTGTGAGCTGATATTATTTTTGTTTTGTTATGTCATGTGTCTATATCATTTTTGATCTCATATATTGTGTTTTGATGCTTATAACACAACATTTAATTGTGTGTTAGTTACTTTATTATTCATAAGTCTAACTACGATAAATATGAACCATTATTGGTTATTATCCTACGTTAATGATGAGTGGGGAATAAATTGATTTATACATGACTTTATATTGTGTTAAAAATAACTTTTAAAAAAAATATATGCTTCCTTATAATTTTGTTATGGATTAGTTGTTTTATTCTTCATAAATTCATTAGGATAAATGAACCGTCATTGGTTGTTATCCTAGGTTAATAATGAGTGGTTAATAAATTTATTAATACATGACTTTGTCATGTCTAAAATGTGTTTGTTTTTAAAAATAATTTCAGGTAGTTTAGTTGTGTGTTAGTTGTTTTATTATTCACAAATCCATCCAAGAAAAATGAAACCATCATTGGGCATTATGTTAATGACGATTGGGTAATAAACTAACTAATACATGACTTCATTGTGTTAAAAAATATTTCTAAAATATATTTCCTTTAATGCAATTGTGTATTAGTTATTATATTATTCACATATTCACTCCGGATAAATGAACCCTCATTGTGCATTATCCTATATTTATAATGAGTGGGTGATAATCGATTAATACATGTCCTTATCGTGTTCAAAATGTGTTGGTTTTTAAATATAATTTCGACCCATTTAGTTGTGTATTAGTTGTTTTATTATTCACAGATCCACCCAAGATGAATGAACCATCTTTGAGCATTATCCTAGTTTAATGACGAATAGGTAATACTACCAGAAGATTGGCAAATGCAAACGGAAACACCAACATATTTTTTCCATTGATATATTGCGGTGATATTTACCAACCAAATTTTTCCATTGCTAACTCCATCGGTAAATATCAACGAAAATATATCGTCGGTATATACCGAGGGAATCATACTCGGAAAAGAAGGAATTAAAACAAAGTCAAAAAATGCGATGATGTTTCATTTATACCGACGGAATTACCGACGGTATTAATACCGTTAGTAAAATACATTCATAAACACGTTGGTAAATTATTCACTTCTCCTTGGCACTATTCATCATGTCAATTACAAAGAGTATCACCAACAAATTAATTCCGTCAGTTTTTTTCAGAGAGCTCTGGAAATGTTCACTTCTCAATTGCACTATTAATTATTATTATTTACAGGTGAAATTACGACGGAATTGAAAAGTTATCGGTGATATTCGGAGGGTTTCTAAAAATTTTCAATTAAATTAAAAATTTAAATTAAATATTACAGACAGAATCACCGACAGATTGAAATGTTGTTGGTGATATTTGGGGGGTTTCTAATTTTTTTATTAAATTAAATATTACAAACAAAATCACTGATGGAATGATTAAAAAAATTAATATTTAATTATCTATTTGTAAAATGCCCTAATAAAAAAGACTGGAATCCCTCATTTCACAACAGACGTGCTTCTTCTTATTCTTCTTATGTAAAAAACATCAACATCCCTTTCTTTCTTTCTCTTCTCTTCTCTTCTCTTCTCAACTCCTTCAAGCATAGATATGTCTTCTCCTCTTTTCTTCTTTTCTCTTCTTAGTTTCTTTAATTAACATACTTTATGCATTTATTTTTCTTTTCTCTTCTCAGCTTCACTTGCAATTACATTAAAGTAAGATTATTTTTTTTCTTCTTTTTGTGTTTCTTTTCTTTTTATTTTTTTATTTTTTTCGTTCTTAATAATTTTTTGAATGTTATTGTAAGATTTGTTTTCATATGAGATCAATTTTATTGGATTTTGTTTCAATTAAATTATTTTATTTGTTGCTAGATTATGGGTTCTGAAATAGGTTTTCTAGGTTATGAGAAAAGTGTTTTTAGTTGATTTATTTATTTGTTGTTGTTTATTTTTTGTGTTATTTATTTGTTCCAAATTTGTTTGAGTTGATTTTCTTCTTCTTTTTTCCGAGCAACTCAATTCCTGAGTATTATGGAGTGCCGATTTATAATATTTTCTTTGTTTTCTAGTTCTGTTAAATAGATTTTTTTTCAAATAGTTTTAAATAATTTCCAACGGATTAAGTTTGTCGGTATATTCCAGAGAGTTAGAAAAACATTGCTGCAAATTCTATTATGTCATTGTTTAATCACCGATGGAATTGCATACGGTATTTCTGTCGTTTATATGACAGGCTTCTCAAAGGAAATACCAACGGAATGAAGTGAATAAAAAAATTTGGCGTGTTTTTCTAGTCAGTAAATCTATCGATAATAAATATTTTTTATTACCGACGAACTTACTGACATACCAAAAATTACCGATGAGAGTTTTACAGATGAAGCATTTTTATCCATGAGCTCATTGGTAAATTCATTGCCAATAGAATAATAGTATAAATTCTGTTGATAAATCTAAGAATTCTAGCAGTGTAATAAATTAATTAATACTTGACTACATTGTGTTAAAAAATGTTTCTAAAATATATTTTTTTTAATGAAATTGTGTACTAGTTATTTTATTATTCACATATACACCCAGGATAAATGAACATCATTGCGCATTATCCTATATTTATAATGACAGAGTGATAAATTGATTAATAAATGTCCTTATTTTGTTCAAAATATTTTCAAAGATATCATGGTTTTCCTTATAATTTTTTCTAAAAATAAAAATTACAATAAAGAAAGTTTTCTTTTCTTGTGAATTTGAACCATTGGATTCGAGGGTGATAATACCTTTTCAAGCTACTCTTCCAGCTTTTCAATCAATTGCCTTCAAAAAACAAAGTCACTTACGGTGACAATATTGTTTTTTATTATAAAAATATAAATATTTTATGAACCTTAATATTAATGCTTAATTATAAATATTATTTGTAATTATTCATATGTTGTTTGAATTTGACTTTTCTATGTTTATGTTGATATGTATGTTAAATTTATGCTTGTGTATTTATTTCTAACACCTTTCTTCGATGATAAAATGCAAGTGACTTTAGGCAAGATAAATGTAATTCCACGTAAAATCATTGAATATAAGTGGTGGTTTTCGAGTATATTTCTATGAATTTAATATTAAATAAGCTTATGTCTATTAATTATTTATTATTTTTTCAGGTCTAATGCATGCGTTTCAAAAGTAAGGACAAGGCCTTGTTATCATGCCTAAGTCTCTCAAATTAATGTCTTAGGTTGTGATAATCTCTTAATATTGATAACAAACACAAATATATCACTATAGGCAAACTCTTAGCTTCTTAGGATATTAGGTGTAATGTTTTGAATTAATGAGTTGGAAAATACAATAAAGCCCTTAGAGGCTTAAAGAGGGGGTATAAATGAATGAGGGGTATTGTAATAATTGTATAAAGAGATGATAAATATAAATAGAAAAAAAACAAAAGAGGGATCTGAAAATTTGAGAGAGAAACGGCAGGAGAGAAGGGAGAAAAAAGAAGAAGAAGAGAAAAGAGGGAAATTAGAAAGGAAATAGAAAGGAGTTCGAGGAAATAAGTAAAAAGGTAAGATTATGTATAAATATGTGTTAATTAAGCTTTAATTTTGGTTTTGATAAATGTTACGGTTATGAAGTTTGTGTTTTGGGTTTGATTGATGATTTAATTTGAATGTTATAGAGTTAATTATTGTGGGTATTTGATTATTTGGATGATTTTGAGTTATGATTTTGTTTGAATGGTGAAATTGTGTTAGGAGTTTGGAGAGAACAGCAGGTTTCTGTTAAAAATTCTGGGTTGGAGGTTGAAGATGATAAAATTTCGGTTTGGGCCCTCAATTATGGAAAATTACAGTTTAGTCCCCAAACTTTGAAAAATTTACATATTGGTCCCTGGAGCCTATTCCGAGATTCTGAACAAAATAAAATATGAATTATGGGCAGAATTCCTGTATAGTTATGAAATTTTAACACTTTCAATTTAGTCCTCCAATTTGACAAAAATTACAATTTGACCCTAAAAATTTGGTAAAATTCAGATTGGTCCCTAGCTGTAATATTAGTTTTTTCAGATTGGTTTGATGAATAATTGAGATTTATTTAGTGAATTATTATCAAGTTTTATTATTTGCTTTATTATGGATTAGATTTCGGGAAAACCGTTAATTTTGGGTTTTTGAGAAAATAACTAGTTTAGTATAAAAACATTTAGGGTTATGGAATATACCCTTAGATAAGTGTATTAAATAGGTTATATGTTCTTTTGAGTTATTCTTGAATATGTCTCCTTCATATTCAGATAATCCTGATATTCTACCGGCAGGACGTTAGTAGGATTTCCTTCGATATCAGCTTTGAGTTTTGTTGCTTTTGAGTCAGGTGAGTGGATAATTTTTCATATGCATGAGAAATATTATAAATATTTGATTTGTTAATATGAATTGGATCGTGCTTCTTGATAATATATATGTTGATTATTATCCTTGTTTTGATAAAGCATAATCAATTGTTGAATCTGAATTCTTGATATGAAGCAGTATATATTTTGAATTGAATTCTGAATTGATAGCTCCTCATTTGATTGATGTCATGAGTTGAGCCTTGAGATATGAATATGTCTGTTTGATTATGAATATGAATCTATGGTATGTCAGTCAGAATACCCATGCTAACAGGGTAGTGTTAGTTTTTGTGCACATCGTATCTGAACCCTAGTTGGTCGGGGGAGTCACCAACCTGTGTGGACTGATCATCCCACAGTACGGAGCCTCATGCTCATTGCATTTTGATTTTCTGACAAGCTTTACCTTTTAATATTCTTGTTATGGCCTATTTGAGAAACCTTCCTATAAGAACCTAGAGTCATACTTGTATATATATTTCTCATTGTTTTATTACCTCGTGTATGTATATTGAACGTTATCTACTCACTGAGTTGTTGAACTCACCATTTTATTATTTATCCTTTTCAGGCTTATAGCTTGATAGCAGGTCATTTTGTTGGACCTTCAGAACCTGCTCTTTGGTTGTACTTTGTACATTTCCTTTATATCTAGTTAGTGCTCCAAAACTCTGAACTTATATAAACTCTTGTATTAAGACAATTCAATTATATTATGAAGTTGATTTTGTTATTAATGCTGCGTTGAACACTGATTAAGTTAGGATAAGATTTTGTGTAAGTTTGGGTTCGCATAGGTATGGAACCTTGGAGGGGAACCTTGCCTATGTGCCAGTCATGGATCCAAGATTCGGGTCGTGACAAACTTAGTATCAGAGCTTTAGGTTAAAGAAACACAAAAAAAAATATTAAATTAAATTTTGTAATAAGTGGAGCATTAGGATTCGTATCGTCTTGTTTATTGTTTTTGAAATTTTGAATTCTCATCAAGCATGTCCTCTTCCTTGTGATAGATATGCTTTCCTATAATTTTGTGATAATTATCATGCTATTGTTCTAGCATGACTTGAGTGCTCTCACTTTTATTTTAGGAGATGCCGAAGAATAAACGAATAGCTGATACTATTAGATTAGAGGATGATCAGGATGATGTCCCTATTATGCGGTTAAGAACTGCAAGGCAGAGAAGGAGACGCGGTGCACCCGTGCCTCAACATGTTGAGGAGGTACCTCCACCAGTGGAGGAAGAGCCTTAGGAGATAGAAGAGGAAGATATTGTTGATGAAACAGGTGTAGGGGTAGTTGACCCTAAGCCTGTTACAGAGTTTCAGCAACTTAGCTAGGTTGTGCGAACCTGAATAGAGTTTTCTATGGAGAGAGATAGAAAAAGGGATAGAGATGTACCCTCGACATCTGACACGACCAAAATACTGATGTCTTTTCCCAAGTGCAAGAGTGTCGAAGTAATAAATAACCCGGCAAGACCGGGGTCGAACCACAGGGAGGTTAATTGTATAAATTATAGATAACAACAACAATAGTAACAACAACAACAACAACAACAACAACAACAACAACAATATGATAATAATAAAGATGATGATGAAGAAGTTGATGAGAACTTTGAGATGGAAGATTAACGTAAGGATTAAACAACAATAACAACAAATGTCAAGGTTAGAAGATCCATTAATGGTATTTCAAACAAGTATAGTATAAACTTTTATTATTCAATTGGAAACCACACACAAGGAGGTTCCAATCAGATTAAAAATTGTTAACATGATTACATTAGTTATCTTATTCGAATAATGCTAATATTTGTAATGTTGTCAGGCATTCATGATTATAACTTATGTTAACAACAAATTAAGTTCCTTTCATGGCTCAGGTGTCAGTTATACCATACAATATAAGCTGTGAAAGTGCTAAGTATTTGTTGTATCAAGTGTTATACAATATAAATCTAGATTAACCATTTAACAAGCAAAGTATTAAAAGTGAACAAGATAACAAATATAAAACATGTTATTATCCAACATTAAGGTCTATGTTAAGTTTATATTATACTTATTCTTACACCATTAGTGTACCCTTTTCACCTTGACATAATTAACCTAGCTAAACATAATGAAAGAAAGAAATATAAATAAACAAAGAAAGGAAATGAAAAGCATAAGCAAGAGATTAATATAAGCAAAACTTAAGCATTACAAAATATAAAGAAAGCAAGAGCATGATCTTGATCTGAACATCAAGATGCCTAAATACATGGTAAGAGCCTTCTTTTATAGGCCAAAATTCAGAACTATTGATTTGTTGATTAATTGATGAATGGGTGGCCACATCTTGACTTGGTGATAATTCTTATCTTCTTGTCTGCCAAAAAAATCATTGATAACGTCATAATTTGAATAAATTTCGATCATGAAAGTTTTAGGGAATTATCTCATCTTTCCAGGGTAAAATTTTGAGATCATTTGGACTTCTAGAACTCGAGATATGGGCAAAACACTGAACAGTGTCTGGGTTGCAGGACAGATTCGGACTTCTTCGTTGTTGCTACAATTTAGACTTGAAAACGGCCTTGTTAAATCTTGGGCTCCTCATGAAAGTTGTATGCCTATGTCTTACCTTTCCATTCATATAAAGTAGAACTAAATCCAAGATCTACAGCTCCAGATATGACCCGATTACCGAACAATGTTCTAGTTTGGACTGCACCAACATCTCTTTTCTAAGTTTGGCCATCTCTTTGTCCTTTCAATTTCAGTACTTCAACTCATCAATCAATTCTTTTATTTATGTGATAGGCCTGCATTTAAGATGAACATTTACCATTAATTAAAGGTATCTTATATTATTAGATATGTTATTATAAAACATGTTTTAGTTAAGGAGTTATTGATACTTCAAGTGCAAAATGATGATATAAAACCTTGATAAAAATGCACTTTTAAATACTAATCAACATCCCACACTGTTCAGGGAGTTAATATGCTATTGAATGACTTCATAAAGTTGGCACCTCATATTTTTACTGGGATGGATAGTTCAGAGGTTCCTAGATGATATTTGGCAATGGTGTGAAGCTTTGGGATGTACAGACCACCGAGCTGTGAGTTTGGCATCATTCAAGTTGGAAGGAGATGTGGCAATCTCTTGGTTTGAGTCTAGGAAAAGAGCAAGACCAGTAGAGGCTCAGTGGACATGGAAGGAGTTTAGCTCCATGTTCTTAGACAGGTTGCTCCCTCAGAGCATCAGGGATGCTCGACTTTATGAGTTTAAGAGGCTATCTCAGGGGAGCATGACAGTGGATGAGTATGATCTGAAGTTCACTCAGCTGTCTAGGTATGCAGAACATCTTCTACCCACTAAGGAATGAAGGGTGAAGAGATTCATTAGAGGACTCAAATCCTCTATGTATAAGGTGATGGTGTCACAGGTGTTTCCATTCTACTCCTTAGCTGTTGATAGCCAGGTTGATAGAGGCGCGAGAATTAGAGGACATGACTGCAAGCCAGCCTAAGAGGCCTAGAGAAAAGGGTCAGTCTTTTAGGCAACAGGGATTCAGTACAGGTCCGTCTATGGGATGAAGTGGCCGTCAGGGCTCATGGGTTCAGATGAGGTATAGACAGAGACCTTTAGTTAGTGGCTCAGGCGGTCAGAGTGCAATAGTGGTACTCAAAGTTTAGTTCAGACTGTACCTCGTAGTTCATTTGTTTCACCTAGTGATAGTTCTTCATGTCAGCACTGTGGAGGAGGTCATACTAGTGTAGAGTGCTATAGAAGGACTAGGGCTTGTTTTAGTTGTGGCCAGATAGGTCATAAGATCAGAGAGTGCCCGAGGAGACAATTGTTAGCTTCGGGGTTATCTACTTCAGTCTAGCATCCTATTCAGGCACCATCGACGAGCTAGTCTATGGCTTATAGGGGTAGAGGTTTTGGTGGCCGTGGTCAGAAAGGCCGGGGTACAGGTGATAGAGGTCAGATGCAGCAGGGTCAGGGGTATGCCAGAGTTTTTGCCTTGACTCAGCAGGATACTCAGGCATCCAACATAGTTGTTTCAGGTATTCTTCCTGTTTGCTCTTTTGAAGCAAAAGTTTTATTTGATACGGGTGCAACCCATTCATTTGTGTCTCCATATTTTTCCATGAGGTTAGATAAACAACCAACCTTGTTAAAATCCCCAATTTCAGTTTCCACTCCCTTAGATGAATTAATATTTGTGAAGTATGTGTATCTGGATTGTGAAATAGAGATTGAAGATAAGATCTTTATGGGAGACTTAAATGTCTTAGATATGGTTGATTTTGATGTGATTTTAGGAATGGATTGGTTGGCAAGCATAGGGCTTCGGTAAATTATTGGGGTAAGAAAATAATGTTTGATCTAGATGAGGAAGTTGAGTTGGTATTCAAGGAGATAAGATTGGGTCTCCATCAATTATGTTGTCGGCTATCTCGAGGAAAATGGCCCGAAAAGGAGTACAGTGCTACCTAGCATATATAGTGGATGTAGAGAAAGAAGTTCCTCAATTAGACCAAGTCCCTACAGTTAAGGAGTTTATTGATGTCTTTCCCGATGACTTACTTGGATTGCCTCCGTATAGGAAAATTGAGTTTTGTATTGATTTGGTTCCGTGTACCGAACCAATATCAATGGCACCATATAAAATGGCGCCAGCAGAATTGAGGGAGCGAAAGGAAAAACAACAGAATTTGTTGGATAAAAAGTTTATCCCACCAAGTGTAAGAGCT
>Ga0325414_1004003_pt1 | contig 15384 bp, 4 predicted proteins | sample PopdelMetagenome_8_FD_206183 | JGI IMG/M metagenome (GOLD analysis project Ga0325414, IMG submission 206183) | Populus deltoides microbial communities from Bellville, Georgia, United States - Leaf-PdKOR-R3 | ecosystem: Host-associated > Plants > Phyllosphere > Phylloplane/Leaf | place: USA...
TCTAATCGACCTCTGATTTTATATCTTATATAAAAATCATTAAAATATATGGAATATATAATATTTAGGATATTCCATTAAATTCCTTTCGGTTTAATAAAAAAGATCATGATAATTGTTTTTTTTTTTTTTATCTTAGCAAATGCTTTTTACGACACTTCATACTTTTTAATTTCTTAAATTTTAATTTTAATTTATTATAATTAAATACATAAGATTATATCTCAGATTTCATCTCATTAATGGTCATTTCATTATCATAAAAAAATAAAAAATTAAGAGTCCCTAACCGAGCGGATCATATACATTAATTTACATTTTTCTCTCAAATTTACAATTCCAACTTGGGTTAGTGTTGACTTTTATATATATACACACACATACACAGGTGTGTATAATTCTTCTTCTTTTTTTTATTAGCGTGGGGTGTCCGGGTCAGTTTGCGCGCACCATGACTATTTCCACGGCCCACTGAACACTCTGAAAGCCCAATAAACAGGTAAGACATCGTGAGGATGATAAGTGTACACATAGAGAATCGAACTGAGAACAGTAGAAGGAGACAAATCCCCACACACCGCTGGAGCACGACGCTATAATTCTTAATATAATAAATGCATGCTTTTTTCAATACACAATTAAAAATTTTATTTTTCTACGGTGAATAAGAAAGTTAATTCGGCTCTTACTGTGATTAAAATAGTATATATTAAAAAAATGCAAACCTTTTCAATAGATAACAACACACCAGTTTCCAAAACATGCAAACCTTTTCAAAATATATATATTAAAAAAAAACTAAATAAATTCAGTCTTTTACTGTGATTATAAATACAAAAAATTATGAATTCATGTTGTGTAAATATGATTTTGCTCTTGTTAAAAAAACTAATTAAGCTTGTAATTAGGGATAGAAATGTTTATTTTTTATAGGATATATTCATCATTATAAAATTAATTGGGAAAAAAATGGGTGAGATATGTATTTTTTTTTGTTATAGTGTAATAACTTTTTCGCTTTTAAAAACAAAAAAAAGGTGAAGGGCTCTTTTATCTTTTTAAAAAAATGAACAATAGAGTTGCGACCATACCCTTATAAGAAAAAAGGAAAAATATACATGCATAGAGAGGTTTCTCCATCTTTTTTTTTAAAAAAAAAACAGTAAAGTAGTGGAATTAACCTTGAAATTAAAAACAACAAAGGCTATTTGTGAGCGTGTTTTAGTCTTTTCGATTGGTTTTGTTAATTTTTGGTTTTATTACGGTCAACTTGGTAATTTAAAGTTTTTTTTAAAGTTGTTGACCTCCGCGCCATTCAAGTGGTGCGTGAGGGATAGTGCAACAATCAAAGTCCTGCTTCTATCGTGGTACGTGAGGGATAGTGCAGCAGTCAAAGTCTTGCTTCTGTCGTGGCTTTGTGAGCAACGCATCATCCTCTTTTCAGCGGTGTAGTGAGTGTTTATAGAGGATTTCTGGTTGGCAGCAATGAAAGTTTTTTCTCTCTCTCTCTCTCTCTTTTCTCTTTCATTTCCTATAAAACACGTTTGAACTTCCATAAAAATAATTGTGTCCTCTAATTTATAATCTTATCGATGTTGATCCTTCTTTTAATTACTGTTTATTTGGCTGTTGATTTTTTTAAGTTTGGATTTTTTTTTCAATTTTGTTCTTGGGCTTTTTATTCAATTTAATTTTATATCTGATTTGATCCCTCTACTTTTAATTGCTTTATTTCTATGCTTTATACTTTTCTTGATTTTTTTTTTTGCAATTTCATCTCTTTTGATTTTCTCGCATTTATTTTTTTGATTTATTTTTTTATCTTTATTTTTTTTATTGCTATATTATTATTCTCTTCTTGATTTATCTTTTTTTTCAAATTTATCTCTCAACATTTGATTTCATTTGATTTTTTATCCAGTTTTGGTCCTCATTCTTTCAATAACTTTTTTTATTCTTTTCTTAGTTTTTTGTTTTTCAATTTAGCCCTTAATTATTTTCTTTCATTTTCTTATACCATGTTTGGTTTTTATCCAGTATTGTCTAATCCATTCAAGTTGTAGTTCTTGCACATAAAATTAATGTGATTCTATGCATCCATAATTGTCATGGTTGTTGGATCAAATTCCTTATTTGACAGCTTTGATGTTTTTTCAGTCAAGAACTTTACCAAGTCTAAGGTAGTCAGATAGAATAACATCTTTTTTTTACCACCTCTTGAATTTCAATTAATTGAAGTTTTTAGGTTTCTCACTCTACACCATAAAAAGTGATGGTGAAATTCTATATACCAAAGTAGTATTTGCCAAAGAAATAATGGTCATGGTAATCATTTATTAAGTTGAAGTCATGATATATTTATAAATAAACAATAACCAAAAGTTTATAATTACAATTTGCCGTATCAAATACAAGTATGAAAAAAAAATATACAACAACCACAAGATGCTAAACAAACTAACAAACAAGTGTCTTATCAATTCAAGATTATATTAATCACTATTTAACAATTTTAATTCAAAAAACACCTATACATCATATCAATATAATATGTTTATATATTAATAAAATTGCTTGAACATACCAAACTAAATAAAAAGTTGAAGTTAACTTAAAATTAGAGATGAAAAAAAACCTAGTTGTAGATAACTAGATGTATAAACTAAATAATTAATTAAGCAGTGAGTGCCAAATTTTTTCTAACGTCAAAAAGCATGCTTAAACGATGGTAATGCTTTACAAGAAGCAAAAAAACCCAAGACTTGGGTCATTAACTTGACTAGATCTAATAAATTCAATTAATTTAATAATATGATAAATAAAAAGACATAAATAGTAGATAAATAAAAAAAATATCAATAATTAACTATAAAAAATGACCTACCAATATCATAACTAATAAGAGAAAAAATAAAAGATCGTCGAAGAAAAAAAAGCTAAATTTAACAAAGAATGACAAATGAAAAAAACCAGATATAACTCAAGTCATTTTCAAAATTAGTAAAAATCTTAAAGAAAGCAAAAATAAAAAAAGTGGAGCCCAATCTCCAATTAAATAAATTATAAAAGATGAAATTGAAAAGGCTTGAGCTTAAAAAAGGAAAATAATCAAGCAAAATCAGATAAATCTCTCAAACTGAGGTTAATTTTCTAAACTCATAACTGGTGAAATTCTAGCCCAATCTCCAATTAAATAAATTATAAAAGATGAAATTGAAAAAGATTGAGCTTAAAAAAGGAAAATAATCAAGCAAAATCAGATAAATCTCTCAAACTAATGTTAATTTTCTAAACTCATAACTGGTGAAATTCTAGACCTGATTTCAATTAAGAAGCTCAATTCCTAACAAATTTAATATTGAGGGATGAAATTAAAAGAAAAAAAAGGAGAAAAAAAAACAAAGTCAACCAGGATGAATTTCCTAAACCTAAGTTGATCTTCCAAACTCACAAGTCATGAAATCCTATACCAGGGTTCAACCATGAAACTTAATTTCCAACTAATTTAATAATGAGTGATGAAATTAGAAAAAAAAAATCAAGCAAACCCAAATGAATCTTCTAAACCTGGGTTAATCTTCCAAACTTACAACCTGGAAGTCTTAGACCTGAATTCAATCAAGAAACTCAATTTCCATTAAACTTAATGTTGAGGGATAAAATCAGAACAAAATATCAATTTAAAAAAACTGTTGAAGTAAAAAACATAGCAATTAAAAGAATGAGAATCAAATTTGATAAGAAAAAACTGAAGAGGGATGAAATCATTAAAAAAATTAAAATTTACAAGCTATCTAAAATAAAATAAATAACAATTAAAAGAATGAGGATTAAATCTGACAGATATAAAAAATTAAAGGAGGATGAAATTTGAAAAAAAAATAATTTTATAATTTTTTTGAAATAAAACAATAGCAACCAAATACAAAGAAAAAACAAATTGAGGGGCTACTTTGTAAATCTGGAGGGTTGAGCGTGAAAATTGAGGAGGGAAGAGAAAATAAAAAAAATAAAGAAAGATTATCAGCTCCAAACCGAAGGTTAGTAAGCAACAAGTGTCACCTAAAGTGGAAAGGGTAACTGAGACGATTGCACCTCATGTGCCGCCTAAAAATGATAGAGTGGTTGACGCATTGCTGCTTGCAATGCATGCGACAATCTTTTTTTATTTATTAAATTACCAAATTGTCCTTTAATCAACTTAATTATAACTAAAAAATTTATGATGAAAACATAAAAAAAGCTCTTGAATGCCAATAAAATAATTTATGCTTTTAAGGGTAATTTTGTTATTTTATTTTGTTTTAAAAAAGCAAAAATACAAAAAAAAAATACTAGGCTTTAATTAAATAAATTTGGTTTTTAAAGATAATTATTTTATTGTACTATAAAAATATAAAAAGATCAAGTTGTCCTCAATCAATCTGATAATAATTAATGAATCTTGCAAAAAGATTATATTACCCCTAATAGAAAATGCATGGATTTTGTTTGGGAAATGCAAATTAGTCATTATATACTTCAATCCACAATACAATGAATATAAAGCTAGAATGAAATTTTGATTCATATTAATTTTTTTACTACTGTAATATGGTATTAACTACTATACTATAATAATTAGGGTATTTCCCACCTCTTTCATTGTTCAAATGAACAATGAAAGTGGAAAGTGGTGTGTGTTTTTTTTAATAAAAAAATTCTATCTTTTAGTTTTTTAATAATTCTATTTTTTATTTTTTTAATTGAATTATTTTTTTTAATCATATAATTCAATATTTGATTGATTTTAATTTAGTTTTTATAATTTATTTCAATTTACTTTCTATAAAGTTATGTAATTTCAAACAAAAATTTTGATATTTAGTTGATGCAAAATTTTACAAACATCTATTTGAATCAAGTGGAGTTTAAAATTTGGATCGGGAGTTTAGCAAATTAATTTGCGAAACTTTAATGGATCTAATTTTTCATCTTAAAATTATTTTTAAAACCAAACTATAATTTTTCCTGATCATCTGAATTATTATTAAATTCGTTAAGCCAATTATTATTGAATTCGTTAAGCCATACCAAGACAACTGTTGATCTACATTATCTAGTTTAATAACAATAGTGCATAATAAGAAACTAGTAATTAACTGTACCACAGGATGATGGCAGGTTTTCTAGTAATTTGCTTCTTCATGTTTTTTTTTTTTAATCCAATGGTTCAAATTAATGCTTGCTCATTCTGATAAACACGACGTCAAGATTAGAACGCTACACGTCACTTGAGAGAGGAAAGTAGATCAAAGGGGGTGGGTTTTTGTGTTCGAAGTTGTGTTTTATGATTTTTTAATTTTTTTAAATTAATTTTTTTATATTTTTAAATTATTTTAATATATTAGTGTTTAAAATAATTTTTTTTAAATAAAAAATATTATTTTTATATATTTTTAAATAAAAAACCGTAATTATTGTACCCTCGTTACCGCCTAACTTTCGAAAGATGTGATCTTTTTTGATTGGCAAATTTTAGGTGAGAAGTGGCCTTCATCTTCTCTTTTACCTTCTCTGTTACATTGTCTTCTTCTGACACGTAGCTACTACTTCTAGAAACCCTCTCTGGCAATATTGTGATATTCTCAAAATGTAAGGATATTTAGCAGCTAAACATATGACAGTAACCCAAGGCTGGGGCGGAGCTAAAATTATTTGTTAGGAGGGCCATAATTAATATAATAAAATATAATATTTATTTTACTTTAGTATATATAAGTTGTAAAAAAAACCTGTATAATTTAGTTTTATTCAAATAACTTACTATAAACATATAATGATCTTTGTATAAGATAAAAGGTTTGAAAAAATACCAAATTGAGTCAAAGCAACGAAATTAATTTCATCTTCATAATATATTCATCACTTTAATGTTGTTGGTCTTTATATCTATCAAATATAAACATACAAAGTTTATAAGAAACATTAGTTAAAACGAAGCATTATTTATGTTCGATAAACTTTGAAATAAAGCAAAAAATAATAAAGAACTATTCTCACTAATCAACGCGGGTTCTTTGTAAACTAAGGCGCATTGGAGTTGCTCAACCATAAATTTAGCATTACACATTGGAGTTGGTTCACTAGGCTGCGAGTTATCAAAATTTTTTTGAAAAAAAAAATCAAATTCTTCTTATTTTGTTCACAGTTCAACCTAAAATCAAAACATATATCGTGAGAAAAAATTGATAATTTTGGTGATTTTGCTAAAAACAAAATATAAAAAAAATCAAAGTATAATCAAAATAAACTAATAAAATATATCTAATTAATTTAAAAAAAAGCACTATAACAAGAATTCAAAAAAAATGGTAAAATTGCAGATCTTTGAAAAAAATACAACAAAAATGATAGAATTATATATAAAAAAAACCTCATCAAATTATTAACAAATATCTCAAAACAAAATAAAAATAGATTTTCAATTTAAGTTATCTTGTTTTGTTTGATGAAAAATAAATTAATTGATGGCTCTGCTTCAATTTTTCCGTTGAAAAATTTTACTTATGATTTATATTGATATTTTTTTTGACCGGCTGCAGAATTTATTACGCAAAGTAATAATTTTATATTTATAGGATTTATATTAGGGCTACATAAATTAATTTTAAAAAAATAAAATTAAAAAATTACACTTAATTACAGTAAAAAAACTCACCTTTATAGAATAAAAAATCTCCTCCACACTTAATTACCTAATAATATATATATATTAGAGGGGCAGAATATTTTAGGGGGGGCCCGGCACCTGCTTCCCCCCCAATTCAAAAAAAATGATAAAATTGCAGATTTTTTTAAAAAAATACAACAAAAATAGTAGAATTATAAAAAAAAAACCTCATCAAATTATTAACAAATATCTCAAAACAAAATAAAAATAGATTTTTAATTTAAGTTATCTTATTTTGTTTGATTGATGGCTCTGCTTTAATTTTTTCGTTGAAAAATTTTATTTATAATTTATATTTATATTCGCGGGCTCTGCCCTTTGCCCTTTTTCCTTTTCATTATTATTATTATTATAATGAAATTTTTATTTTTAATTTTTATATATTCGTTAAACTAATGAGAATAAGCTCGAAATCTTATCACGTGGATGGTCTGTAACTATAAAACTTTATTATATTATATATAATATATGGATTTCTCTTACAGTCCACAACCAATAGGCAGACAGACAGAGAGATTTGCTGAATATTATCTTTTCACGTGGATGGTCTCTAACTAACATGCCACTCGTGTCGTCATAAAACTTGCAAAAAAATCTCATTACGGAAATGAGATATGAACAAATTTATTATCTTTTTATAATAATTCAAAATAAAATTATAAAAATATATGAAAGGAAATGACATTGGAGGCTCCCACGTGTCAAGCAATAAGATAGGAAAGGAAATGAGATTGGAGGCTCCCACGTGTCAAGCAAGATGATTTTTTTAATATCCGAATGAAGGATGTACATGAATAGAAGAAAGGAAGGAAACATTTTTGTTTTTATCATTAACTTCTATTTAGTTTCGTTATTTTTACAGTTGGAAAATGTTGTTGTTTTAAATTAATTTTTTTTATTATTTTGATATGATGATATTAAAAATAAAAAAAATATAAAGAAGGCCAGAATCACTGGGGCAATGATAGTGGATGACGAAGTACCCTTGACCATGGATGTAGAGAATTTACAAGATGGCCATTGGCTTGAAAGTCCTTGTCGATAGTTTCAGAATTTGTGAAGAAGTGCAAATGTTTGGAGAAAGAGATAGTTTGTTTTTTTGTTTTAAAATTGTTTTAAATTATATATTTTTATATTGTTTTGATATGATGATGTTAAAAATAATATTATTTTAATATTTATTTTTTTAAAAAAACTCTAAAATATAATTATTACCGCATACCCAAAAACCTTCAAATTTGCCAAGGCATTAATGACAGCAAGCAGAAGCAAAGGGAACTAGCATTTGTTAAGTTTCAAATATCATTGATTCACGTCTCCTTTTTATTTTATTTCTTTATATTTTGTGAAATAGTCAGGATCGGCTCCCGATTTCAGGGTCAACTCCTCTATATAAAGACTCTACGAGGCTTCAGTTCTTGAACAAGCAAGCAGGCGAAATGGTGCCTTCAGTTTCTTCCCTTCTTTCTATTATTGTTGTCCTCCTCCTGTCTCCATATGTAATTTCAGTTTCAATCCCAATTCAGGATAGCTTCTTAAAATGTCTCGAGAGGAATTCTGAATCACCCTTTCCTTTTTCAACACTCTTGTATACCCCAAAAAACTCTACATTCACTACTATTTTACAATCTTCTGCTCAAAACCTCAGGTTCACGTTGCCTTCGTCACCGAAACCTGAGTTTATCTTCACTCCTCTGAAAGAATCTCACATCCAGGCTGTAGTTATTTGCTCTAAAGAGCTTGGGATTCACCTCAGAATCCGTAGTGGAGGCCATGACTACGAGGGACTCTCTTATGTTTCCGAAATGGAGAGGCCTTTCAGTGTTGTAGACCTAGCCAAGCTCCGTTCAATTAGAATTGACATCGAGGATAACAGCGCATGGGTTCAGGCTGGTGCCACAAATGGTGAACTTTACTATAGAATATCGGAGAAAAGCAAAACTCATGGCTTCCCGGCTGGTACTTGCACAAGTTTAGGCATGGGTGGGCACGTTTCAGGAGGTGCATATGGTGCCATGTTGAGAAAATATGGCCTTGCAGCAGACAACGTCGTCGATGCACGGATAATTGATGTTCATGGAAGACTTCTTGACAGAAAAGCCATGGGGGAAGATCTTTTTTGGGCAATTAGAGGAGGTGCAGGGGGCAGCTTTGGAATCCTCACTGCGTGGAAGGTAAAACTGGTTCCTGTACCATCCACCGTGACAGTATTTACAGTTGCGAAGACCTTAGAACAAGGTGCTACTAAGATCCTGTATAAATGGCAGCAGATTGCTGATAAACTAGACGAGGATCTTTTCATCAGAGTCTACGTTCAGACAGCTAACACTAGTAATGAAGGTAAAAGAACTATCACCACATCTTATAATGCCTTGTTTCTTGGTGATACCGACAGGCTTCTCCAGGTAACGGAACACAGCTTCCCTGAATTGGGTTTGGCACGACAGGATTGTATCGAAACAAACTGGATCAATTCTACTGTATATCTCGACGGCTTCCCGAATAACACTCTACCAGAAGTTTTTCTTGAAAGAAGGAACCTGCTCAAGACCTACTTCAAAGGCAAGTCGGACTACGCCAGAGAAGTCATACCTGAAACTGCACTTGAAGGGTTATGGGAAAAGTTGTTTGAAGTAGAGAGTCCTCTAGTAATACTGACACCTTATGGTGGAATGATGAGCAAAATACCAGAATCTCAGACTCCTTTCCCTCACCGGAAAGGTACCAAGTTCAAGATTCTGTACTGGTCAAGGTGGCAAGATGCCGAAGAAAATGTTGCGAAGCATATAGATTGGACGAGGAAGGTTTACAAGTTCTTGGCGCCTTATGTCTCCAAGTCTCCAAGGGAAGCATATGTCAACTACAGGGATCTTGATTTGGGAATGAACAAGAACAGGAGCACAAGCGTTGACGAGGCAAGTGCTTTTGGCACCAAGTACTTCAAGGATAACTTCTACAGGTTGGTACGTGTGAAGACCAAAGTTGATCCTGGCAATTTCTTCAGGCATGAACAAAGCATCCCACCTCTTCCACTTCACATGAGAGGAAGAAACTGAAGAGGAATTCATGGGCAGTGAAAGAATGGTTGGATCGCCTTGTTTAAGTGGCTTGATTGGACCCTCATGTATCGTATTAACTAGTAATAATATGTCTAAATAAAAACAAGTGATGTTGTCAGAGGTTGATTTTATGTTTTAAAAGTATCTTTTAAAAAATAATTTTTAAATTTTTTTTATTATTTTAATGTATTGATATAAAAAATAAATTAAATAAATTATTATTTTAATATAATTTTAAAAACAATACTTTAAAAAAACCGCAATAATTTTTCATAAAAAAGTTAACTAATGTTTACCTTTTTAAAAAATTACATGTCTATTGAATTATATTATATTTATACAAAATTAAAAGAACACTTGCAAAATAAAGTACTTTTGTTTTGTTATGTCTAAAATTAAAAAGAAAAAAAAACACTTGCAAAAGGTTCGCTCTCTTGGAAAGGTTTAGGATTGTTTTTTCTTATGCTTTTTTTTTTATATGTCTTCTAAAAATATTTAATTTTAAAATAATATTAAATTATTTTTAGTATTTTTTATAATTTTAATATGTTAATATAAAAATAAAATAAAATTTAAAATTTTGTATTTAAATATATTTAAAAAAACACTATTTTGAAAATAGCTGGCGTAAAAGACATTTGTGATTGATTGGAAATAAACGGTCTGTGAGGCTGCATTGATACAATAAAGAACCGGGCCCCACACCCACGCGCTTCTGTCAGCAATAATGCATCTCGTGTCATCCCATCTCGACACGTGTACGATATTCTTTAAATCAGAAGCTTCCTCGTCCTCACACGTAACTTGATCATGGCTCATCTCCCACTGCACTATGCACACTAATGTTAGATCTAACTCCTTCTCTATATCACTCCCTCCAGACTCCACTTTCTTCTTGTCTTCTTCACCTCACTTCTTTCTCAAACAAAAACTTAGCCCTAACCCTAGCTTTCGGTTCTCGGATTTTTTTCAATCTTGTTTTTATTTTTGCTCACTGTAATAGAGATAGTGTGAGAGAGCTATGTAAAGAATGTAATACTGTACCATGTAGAGTTCTCAAAAGGAATGGTGTTTTTCAATCAAGCAAATATGGAATTTGAGGCGAAGCCAAGAGTTCATAAAAGGGTCTGGTTAATGTTTCAAAAATCAATGGGTATCCTCGTGGGTGGGAATCATACCTCCTCCAGGTTTTGCACTCGCTAAATCCTTGCTTTCTCTCAGCTTGACTTATCTCTCTTTTGATTGCTATTTTTTTTTATTAAAGACTCGATCTTTTTGAAAAAAAACAAGTCTCTGAAATCTTTGGTTTGATTAAAAACTTGTCTTTGGTGCCACTCTTGTGGTTGAAAGTGAAAGAAACATGAATTTGAAGGCCTTGAGATTCCAGATCCTTAGTGGATCCATAGCCAGGCGTGTGCTTCTACGAGCATTTATGCTTGCCACGGCTATTTCCATCATTCCTTCGTTGCAGATCTTGTCTGGGTCTGATCCTGGGTTGTTGCTTGATTCTGTGAGGTACAATGAATGTGATTTCCCCCTTATGTTTATGGGCTCAAATTTGTTAAAGAATCGATTTTTGAAGCCATTCTGGGGCTCAATTGACTGCAAGGACGATATGAATGTGACAACTAATGTTGCTAGAGAGCTAATGGGTATGCAAATGATGGATTCTAGTGCGAAAGCTCTCTGTGTCGGTGAAGGATCGGCTGCTGCAGTTTATGCATTGCGAGATTTAGGATTTGTCAATGCTTTTGGGGTTCACAAACACCCCTTTTTCTCTCTTAAACATAAGAGGGTGGTTTATGAGCTTGAATATGCAGAAAATTCCTTTGATTTTGTGTTCTCAGGAGACCTAGACAAGGTTTCAGTCCCAGCCATTGTTGTGCTCGAGATTGAGCGTGTTCTGAAGCCTGGTGGAATTGGGGCTATTCTTGTTGGCCTTAATAGTTTGAACGCCAATAGCCTGATTAGGTCTGCCATGCCTGTGTCTTCATTATTGAAGAATTCCAACATTGTACATGTTGGTTATGTCAATGAGTATACGCTGGTTGTTTTCAAGAAAAGAATTTATAGTGTTGGCTACTTTCAGCAATACCAGCTGCCAGCTGATTGCCCATCTATCATGAATAATAGACCTCATTTGGAGAATTTAGAACCTCTCACGGAGATCAAGCAAGGGGAACATGAGAAAAGCATAGCTTATTTGCCCAAGTTCATTGATTTGCCCGCTCGGAAGCAGTTAGTGTATGTTGAGATTGGGGGAGGCGAGCATATGAATTCTAGTGTTTCGAGTTGGTTCTTGCCATCTTATCCCGCAGATCACAGCACCTTCAATATTTTTTTTGTCGACCATAACACCTCGGTCCTGCTTTCTTGTGTGAAAAAGCCTGGTGTTACCTTCATTTATTATCCAGGCCTTGCTGGAGACGAGGCTACTCTTGATCCTGATTTGGAAGAGTTCGATCCATCCATGGGAGATGAAGGGTTTGATTTCCTTGCTTGGTTTAGAGAAACAGTGCAGTATGCTGACTTTGTGGTTTTAAAGATGAAAGCAGGGGAGGTCGAACTGAATTTTCTGTCTGGTTTGTTCAAAAGCGGAGCTATATGCTTTATTGATGAGCTGTTTCTCAGTTGCTCAGATCAGGACGGCGAAAAAGGCCGGGTGAAAGGAGACTGCATGGATCTCTTCAAGAGCCTTAGAAACACTGGTGTGTATGTCCATCAGTGGTGGGGAGAGTAACCACCAATTGATGTTTGTTGAACCCTATGTGCGATGGAGTCTTGTTTGAACTGTGTGTGGTGCTTTTCCAACGTTATCGTGGTTGTGTCAAGTTTCTTTTAAGAATGCAGTGGAGGCATTCAAAGTTGCTTAATGGTTGGGCACTTTAGCTAAATAATCAACCATTGTCTTTCATGTTGTTGAATAAATTGTTGTGTGCTTTTTAAGATGCCGTCCGTGGTGATATTTCCTTTTTTATGCTTGAAGTCTTTTGGCTGTCTTTCTCAGAATATGGTACTTGTGGAAGCTATTAATTAATTATTATATCACGTGATTGTGAGCCTCGCCACCTTGCTTTACAGCTCAGTTTCCTCACATTAGGGCATCGCTTTGCAGGTCGTTTTCCTCGCATTTGGATTCTTGTAATCAACATCAAAGACGTAATCTTTGCTAGTAGCAATCAAAGACTTGATTATTTATTCAAGGGATTCCTGTTCACCTACTGATAGATGAGTGAAAGCCTCTCATTCTCTGCTCTCCATGAATGTACAGGAGAGAGGGATGGTACGCTTTATTTGCCCTGAGGTTGAAACGAGTCCCGTGTTCTTGCTATCTTCATAAATAAACTTCTTACCATTTTTATAAAACGAAACAAAAAACCATTTGTGGATTAATAATGGTGGCAAAATGCCCTCTAAAAGATTTGTGGAATAATAATGGTGGCAAAAAACCATTTTTATCCCGAGTTGGGATTTGGGAGCATGCTTTTTGTCTGCCTATGAATTTTGAATTCTTACAGTCTAAAATCACATGCATTTATTAACATATACTAAAAGAGCTGTTCTCTCTCTCTCTCTCTCTCTCTCTCTCTCTGCCACTTTAGATCAATTATTGTATACTATCTCACATTTCACCTTGGAGCGGTGATTTTTTTTTATAATTTTTAATTTGATTAAATTTTTATATTGCATGATTTAGGTCTTTCAAGCTTGAAATAGCAATCAAATCAATTACATATTGTTTTTTTTAGGGAGAGTTGAACTGATAAAAAAAAAATTAAAATGAAAAACACGGGTAAAATAAAATTGTAAATTTTACATCAGTTTGAAAAGTTTATTTTTACCCTCTATATTTTTTAGTTATTAGATTACCGATCCCTTTAATTTTTAAATTTTTAAAAATTTAATTTTGATATTGAACTTTATTTTTTTTATTTTTTATTTATTTTTTGGTGAGAGGAGAGAGAGACTTATTGGATTCCAACGTAGAGAGAGAAAGTTGTCATTAATGGCAATTCCAACCATCAAAACTATTGATTTTTTTATCAAATGATTTCATATAATAAGATTAGTTCAAATTAGGTGTGTGTGTTTTTTTTTTACCTTGAAAATATCTAAAAAACATATCTGAGTTCGAAAAGATTTTTTGTTTTAGTTTAATTTTGGTTTTTGAGGTAGTTTTGTTTTTGTGTTTTTGTAGGTAATTGATTGGTTTAATAAAGTTTCTAGGGTGTTTTAGGTTAAAAAAATAGGTTGAAAATGAGTTTGTTGATGAAAAAATTAGGAACCCTATTTTTCCAGCCATCATGAAAATTCCGAGATAACATGTCGTCTTTTTATTTTCAAATAATTAAAGGTCTGCGCGTGGGTTGTTGCTTCATTAGTCATGTCATCCTCATTCTTCATTTGCGTTTGATCAGGTTGTATTTTGACTTGCTGGGTCAAGTAGATCATATAAAATCAAATTTAATTTATTTAGTTTAAAATCAGGGCACAACCCAATAAATCATCAATTTTAATTGAAATAGATTAAATAATATCTATTTGAGATATTATTTTGTTAAATAGAAAAATACATTAGAGATTTAAGATGAAGGGCTTTTAATCAAAGAGGTACTTTTTTTTTTAATTTCGGATATCTAGAATTTTTTGGGTATTGATTTATTTTTATTTTTATTAAATAAAGTAAATAGAAAAAAATATGTTTTTTCGTGGAAAATAAAATTAACATGAGAAGTAGAGGCTATACTAGCATATCATTTTGTTACAATAGGATATAAATTATTGGTTTTGAAGATAAGTTATTGAAAAATAATTAAATGAGAAAAAATTAACGGTTTTTTTGTAGTATGAGATTATATATCTTAATTTACAATTATATATTTCTTAATCTCTTACTTAACAAGGGTTCTTTAAAGTCAATATAACAATAACACGTCAACCTGAATTATGGTATCATCTCTTAACAAAACTACACTTTCCTATCCCAAACTCTTTAAATAATAATTATTTTTAAAGTATTTTTTATTTAAAAATTATTAAAATAATATTGTTTATTTTTAAAAAATAATTTTTAAATTAACATTTCAAAATATCTAAAAATAAAAAAAATTAATTTAAAAATAAAAAACACTTTTAGAAAGTAAAAATAAATATACCCTCATCTCACAGGAAGAACAAGTATGGCCGCAGATAAAATGGAGCTAGGACAGCCTTTTATCACCAATTTAGTTTTGTGGCAAGAAATATTTTAATTATAGACTCAGTTCATAACTGCAGGAAGCAAGGGAAGATTCTTTAAAAAAGCGCTGACACCAGAGTTTTTTTTTCTTTTTTTTTAAATGACTGCTAATTTTTTAAAACTATTATAATTTCATAAAAATTAAATTTAAAATTTGTTTAACATTATATTAGTTTTTATTTTTCACTTAAAAAATATTAAATTCATATTTTTTATATTTTTTGAAGATTTTAATATACCATGTAAACAATAAAAGATTTTAAAAAATTACTTTAATATATTTTTAATTAAAAATATTTCTTTAAAATAGCCTAAACCACACTACTAAACACATATTAAAAACCTAATTCTTTAAAAACACAATGTAGAAAAAT
>Ga0325414_1004004_pt1 | contig 15383 bp, 2 predicted proteins | sample PopdelMetagenome_8_FD_206183 | JGI IMG/M metagenome (GOLD analysis project Ga0325414, IMG submission 206183) | Populus deltoides microbial communities from Bellville, Georgia, United States - Leaf-PdKOR-R3 | ecosystem: Host-associated > Plants > Phyllosphere > Phylloplane/Leaf | place: USA...
TTTTTTTTTAATTTAACGATAAGAATATTTTCAAGCTAATATTTTATATTCATATAATTTTTTAAAAATTTATCTAAATATTTGTTCAAAATTTGACTAATACCTGTCCTTATGACAAGTGTTATTATAAAAAAACAATTCGAAAATAATAATAAAAATTGAAGGAAAAAAAAACCAAATCCAGAGTCAAACCGAGTTGACACCGAGTCAAGCACACATATATAAACCTCAGCACCCTCCCCCTCCCTCCCCCTCTCTCTTTACGTTAATATCCATTTTTTTGTGTCGTTTTCACCGCTTTAAAACTCTTAATTCCTCCGTTTCTCTCCATAAAATCCAATCCCTAGTCAATTAATCCTCCTGCATTTCTCTCATTTTTCTGGATCTAGATTTTGTTAAGATCTGGTGATTTTTCACTAGAAAATGAGTCGGTACGATTCGAATCCTTTCGATGAAGAAGAGGTCAATCCTTTCGCGGTATGTGGAAGTTATACGTTTCGTATTTATTAGATCTGTGTATGATTTGCGTATGTACATTGTTCGCGTATTTCGTTTCTGATTTTTAGATTCTTTTGTGATGTTGATTGTGTTGTTTGGTTGCTGAGAAAACGCGGAGGATTTTTGAGAGAGAAATTTTACATGTTTGGATCTTATTTAGACTAGAAAGTTTTTGTTTCTTAATAAATATTTGCTTAATCAAGTAGAGTTTAATTATTAGCATTTAGTATAGCAATATTAATTATATAGATTACTATTAATTTTGAGTTTAGATGAAGAAATGAAGCTTATATTTTCTCTTTGTTTGTTTATTTGTTTGGTGATGGAAGGATCAAGGAGGAAAGGGGAAAGGATCAGGGCAATCAAATTATGGCGGAGGCGCGTTTTATATGCCTGTAAGTTTTTGCTTTCTCCTAATTTTTCAGCTTTACAGAATGTAGTGTTTGTTTTGTGAAAGAAGAAGAAACTTATTTCTTTTGATTTAGGAGTTTGTAATTGGTTAACATAAACCTTGTCCTTTATATGAGTTTGGTGCTACCTTGAAGGTTTGATAGCGAAGTCAAGTCCAATGTAGGTGTAATTTGACCGTAGATTATAATTTTCTGTTGGTCAAAGGATAGTTTCTAGCGTTGTTGAAGTAAAAAAAGTTTCCCTTTTTTGAAATTTGTGATTTTTTTTGAGTATTTTGTTTGTAAATTGGATTTGAGTTTAAGTTCATTATTGCACCTCAAACATGAATCTAAGTTAGGGACCTGGAATTTAATCACAATGATATGCTCAATAGGAATGGAATCCGAGGGTGAAGTTAAAACCTATAAGTGACATACAAGCACAAGGTGAACAGGATCACAAGCTAATGTGCTTAATTTTTCTCTTAAAGCAATTTTTGTTTGCCAGTTTCTTGTGTAGCCACTGTGCTTTATGGATCTTCTACTTATTGCTGAGTGCCAGTCCCATGGTTGGTTTTAGTTGTTCTTGCATATATATATGGATTTCATGAGCTGGTGGTGCGATTCTGTTTTGGTGTCAATTTTTCTGTATTGGTGCTGTTGCTAACTTATTCTCTTGTGTTTTTCTTTTGTTGTATTCTTGCGAAATTTATAGAATCCTGGAAGTGTCCCCCCTGCAACTTCAAGGCTTTCACCCCTTCCTCATGAACCCTATGATCGTGGTGCAACCGTAGATATTCCTCTTGATTCTGGAAAAGTACTATAATGATTCAAGATTTTTGGTCGCACAGTAACATTATTTGAATGTTGCTTTCATATTTATCGTTTTCGTTCTTCTGTCTCTAGGATATAAAAGCCAAGGAGAAGGAACTCCAAGCTAAAGAGGCTGAATTGAAGAGGAGGGAACAGGTGAGTGTTCTGATATAGTAGCTTATGCTCATGTATTTATGTGCGTGTGTGTTTATAAAAGTAATTTGAAATCCACTTTCCTTTTGTTTTCCAGGAACTAAAACGGAAGGAAGATGCGATAGCACGGGGTATGTTATCATATTGATTTTCTTTTTTTGTAGTCAACGAGGCTGTGCATGGTTTTATTTAATATAAGATAATGTTCTCTGTTTTGTTTTGACAGCTGGAATTGTAATAGAGGATAAGAACTGGCCACCATTTTTTCCGATTATCCATCATGACATTGGAAATGAAATACCAATCCACCTGCAGAAGATGCAGTATGTTGCATTTACAACATTGTTGGGTATGTTTTGTATTCTACTTCTTGGAAATTCTTTTCGATGGCCGCTTATCATTTCCAATTGTTTGGTTCCCATTGTCCCATTGTCCATTATAGTCAATTTTGCTAGGCTGGTCCTCAAGGTTCAGTCCTGTCAGCAAGGAGAATCCAGAGACAAGATTGTCAAACTGGACAATGTATCTTAAACTGTCAGCATATCATTTTTTAATGGATTTAGGTCATTCCTGTGATCGATCATGTAGCTTAAATGGTCATAAAATAGTTTTGTTTAGTTGGGTAAATGGTGGACCAGTTTGAGAAATGTTTCCAGACAAACATTTAACAGCTGTAGAGTAACCTGATGTTATGAAATTGCAGGTTTATTTGTCTGTCTTTCTTGGAATATTATAGCTGTTACCACAGCCTGGATCAAAGGAGAAGGTTGGTGCAAATCCACTGAACATATTTGATTATATGGCTATCTCACCAGTTTGTCTAAAATCGTTTTCTTTTCTAGGTCCAACGATATGGTTTCTTGCCATCATCTACTTCATAGCAGGGGTCCCTGGAGGCTATGTTATGTGGTATCGCCCCCTTTATCGTGCAATGAGGTATTATTCTGTCATTCATGGCTGAATCTCATTTTGTTTTTCATGACATGAAAGGTGGGGCCTGTGAAATTTCTCCTTTGACTATTCCGTACTTGCATAGCAGTGTTTCCTATTCACGCCCTTTGTTTCTAAAGCTTTTTAGGATCCCATAAATATCTAAATATGATTATATGAGCTTGATTCATCTGTTTGCATCATTCACAGATGACCTTATGGATGGTGTGAAGACTTGATTTTTCATATTTAATAATAATGTGGTCAATCTAGACATGGTTGGTGAATTTTTATATGCCAACGTGTGATTTGAATTGGATATTTGTTGATCTGAAGTATAATCTTATAAAAGAATATATACTTCCTGCAATTGTGGAAAGAATCTGATGTACTCTGGTGAGGAGCTGAACTTGCAAGGAGGTCCAAACAAAAAGAGGGTGGGAGGGAGGTGGATGGAGCTGAAAATGCAGTAACAACAATAATAATTTTTTTTTGCAATGCTCTGCATTGGAGAGGTCATGTTTAGTTATTTTTTATTAGTTTGCCTGCTAGCATTGGAGAGAATTATCCTTAATATTCTTGAAAGCTTAATGAAATCACTAAAGAAACTGTAAATCAGAAAATTCATTAGAGAAATGAGATCGATTAGTGTTTGCATAAAAACTCAGATATTTTCCTATCCTTGGCTTTTTTTAGTCTTTGCTTTCATGCTGTATATCATTTGATTAGCATAAATAGTTCTGCTAACTGATAAAAGAGATTGCTATATGTTTTGAACTTTGCCCATGGTATATGATGGATGAATGGGTTCAGAATAGATAGATCCTTTTTTCTGGATTGTGTTCTATTAAAATACTGGTTATTCTTGAGCATTATAACTTAGCAATAATAGCCTAATGAAAAATATGGGGATGGGTTTTGAAGTACTTAAATTATGCTTTCAAGTAATAAGAAGAATGTAATGGTTTAGTAGTTATACTCTCTCTTTGTTCATTTTTTCCATTACGTGCATTATGCTATCATAACTTTTATTCAACTCCGTGCCAACTCCTTTTGCAGGACAGATAGTGCTCTGAAGTTTGGATGGTTTTTCTTTGCTTACCTGGTAATCTCATTTATGTATTCCTTTCCTTCTTGAAGATCCTCTAGAAAATCCCTTATTTGTTGTTCTTGTGTTTTCCATGCAGTTTCACATTGGCTTTTGCATCTTTGCTGCTGTTGCTCCCCCAATTGTTTTCAAGGGGAAGTCTCTTGCGTAAGTTTTTCTTTTAGATGTTGCATTGAAGATAGTTATTTTTCTAGAAAATTAAATATGACGTGGCTTTGTTTGGAAAGTGAAACAACTATTCTGGGAAAATGAGGATTGTCCCACTCATCTGAAATTCATATTATTATGTTTTGTTGGAGTTTTTTTCTAAAGTGTTTGAGATTGATAGGGTTGAAAATATATTGATTGTATTTACCTTTAATTTCTCTACTCTGCTAATGTTTGTGTGATCTTTTGTGGACAGAGGTATTTTGCCTGCTATTGATCTTATGGGCAACCACGCTTTAGTTGGGGTAAGCTCTCTACAGTTAACAGTTCGATCCTTGATAATATTAGTGGACCTCCACTGCTATTATGGAAGTACTTTCATGCTGCATATGATATGTTACAGTTCATTTTTAGAGCGAGAGTTTCGATGAAGTATGGCTTTGTAAAATTATCTGGGTTGACTTGAGAATAATGGGAGAAATGCATCTGTATATTTGATTGTGTACAGTTTTGATGAAGATGCCCAAGCAAGTCTGACTCTAGTACAATTTTGTTTGCAGACATTCTACTTCATTGGATTTGGATTCTTCTGCGTTGAATCCCTCCTCAGTATCTGGGTCATTCAGGTTGAATAAATCCCCGGACAACTTTGTGCATGCATCCCTGCTTACTGTTTCATTATGGTTTTGGTAAAGGTTTTTTGTTTGTTTGTTGTCCTGAATTGCAGCAAGTCTACATGTATTTCCGAGGCAGTGGGAAAGCAGCAGAGATGAAGCGAGAGGCTGCAACAAGGACCATGATGGCTGCCCTATGACATTGCTCCCACTGGACAAAAATGCTCTTCTTGGATGGTACCGAAAGACCTACTTCCATACTAAACGCGTCTTGCTTCATTGTTAACCTTGTCGATGTGTTCATCTTTATACACAATTCTCAAACCAAAGAACTTGTCAGATTAGAAAAATTGAATAGGATTCATTTTTAGAGCTTTGTGTTCAGCTGAGGCATCAGCTTCATGAGACTGAGATTGATACTTTGTTTCTCACTTTGTATTTCTATAGAATGATTGTGTCATTGTATGTTAATTCATTTTTACACTTCTAGTGCTTGTAAAGAGAGGCGGTTGCCGAGACTACAGCAGATGGCTTCAGGCTTGAATGGTTCCCTCAAACAAGAAGTGCTTGATCCATGAGATGATGATATGTGTTATCGCACTGGTCTGGTAAACCTCAGCTAGTTGATTCATGTTAATTTTGGCCTGTTTTGTTCTTGACCTACCATGGACATAACGTTGTGGCTAGCAAGGAGTCAAGTCTTACAATTTGCTGGTGTTGATGGATTTCTTGTGTGAATGCTTCTGATAATTTTCGCAGCTCCACAATGTTCGATCTTCCATCTGATGACTTCAGTCGTTCCATCACTAGCACATGGGACGGCGTGGACTACGCAGAAAAAAGAGAACTCATCTCCAAGTTGCGGTCAAATAAAAATTTGGTTGCAGAATGGCATTAATCCAAACATGATAATGTTTTAATAATATATTAGTCTCTGATTCTAGGGTTTCCTGGAAGTTAAAACCCCCCAAAAGTTCTCACTTCAAAACCTTTACCTATTTTTTTTCCCTCTTGATTCTTACAACCAGTAAAAAAAAACAAAAAAACAAAAAACCATTCAAAAGAATTTTACCTGTTGGAAGGAGAAAGAAGCCAAACTAGGCCAAGCTTATTAACATTTACACCATAAACTAAAAAATTTAGCTAATTGTAAACTCTTCAGTACACTGCTCATAGCTAATATTTTCCTTTCATTGTCGCTGAGATTTTTACTTTTTATTTTATAGATTAGTCATTGAACTTAATTTCTTTTTAATTTTATTCTTCTGCATTATACTTTTGTGTTAATATCCTTTTCTATTTATATTATTCTTTCGCATGCCTGGTTTGCTACAGAGTGTTTTAACATTAAACTAAAGATTTTTTTCACAAAAAACACTTCAAACTTATTATATAAAAAAATAAGAATTAAAATTAACACGAATAAAAATAGGTATGTTTTTTCAAAACACATGGAAAAATTAAATTTCATTCCTAAAGTTTTGAATTATACATGTTTGGTCCCTCTTATTTTTTATTTTTATATTTCAATTCAAACCTTTATTTTTATGGCATTTCATTCCTTGAATGTTAAAAAAAAGAGAGAGATGTTGAAAAATGATAAGGGGAGAGAGAGTGAGTAGTTGATCATAAAAATAACCAAACTTTGTATTAATAAGTTTGTCTCGGATAAAAAAATTTAACGAAGGTGATTTTGCTTTTAAACATACTAAAAATATAGATCAAGCATGTTAATTTGTTTTCAATTTGATTTGATTTTGAGGTTCTGATTGTATAAAGTTTAGGCTTCAAAATGTATATTGAGCTTTTTATGATGATTTAAATAAAAATAAATTAAAAAATAGATCTTAAAGGTTTTAATTTTCAAATTATGATTTTTTGGTCACCTTCAAAAACATAAATGAATAACAAGTCATCCATAATCTTTAAAAAGATAAAAAACTAGTGGAGCACGTTTTCTTCTCAAGACCAACAACTCCTGATCTTATTTATTTAAGAATTTTTTTTAATTAATACCCTTTATTTTTAAAAAAACTTGTCTTGTTTAATTTTATTTTTTAAATATATTTATCTTTTGGATTTTTTTTAATTTCATAATACTTTAAATAAGTTATTTTAATTTATCTTTAAACTTTTTATCTTAAATTTTAGACAAATAAGTTATATTTGCATGATTTATTTATAAGAATAAAAATCATATGTATGTAGATTTGACCTTAAAGAAAAATAAAAGAAATGTATAAAAAAATAATAGTCAAAATAAAATATTTATAAGTGCATCTATTTTTTTTATAAAAAAAATCAACTTCCCACTTAGATCTTTACCAGTCTTAACAATTTTTATTTGATTTATTATTTTTTATATTATTCAATCTATTTTATTAAATAAAAAAATTGTTTTTAACTAAAAAGATTATAATATCAAAAACAATATTTATAATATTATCAATTTTTTTATATTAAAAATTAACTTGAAATAGTGGTTCGGTAACACCAATTGAAAATACTGACTAACGTTCTCACTATTTTACCCTTCAGATTCATTGCTATTCCCCTCCTGTCGTTTGCTTCCAGCCTGAGCCCACTTTCTACGGCCAAATATCAAGCAACTTGCAAGAACACTGTACGGTGTACACCCATTTCATTTCCTCACCAAATTTCTTGAACCCCAAAAACCCTAACTCTAGAGAAAAAATGCTTCACAGTGGCAGTTACAGTTACAGTCAGAGTCACAATCAAACTTCAAGAGAATTAGGGCATCAAAATCTCCTCCAACTGAACATTTACTCTCCAAGTAAGCTCCTTTCTCTTCATTCTCCTAGGGTTTTTATAGGGTTTAATAACAACCATCTTAAAAATCATAACTTTTCAAGAAGAAAGCACTGCCCTTTACCCAACAATGCTTTACTTGGTGATAAAAGAGCTTTATATTCACTAACCCAGAAACAAAGTAGTAAAGAAAGTAAGGTTTTTTTAGGGTTTAAGCTTCAGTGTCACTCGAAGACTCTAACTTTACCGACTAAGGGTTTTTCAGTAAATGGTAAAAAGAAGAAGTATGGTGGTGTTTTGCCATCAATTTTAAGGTCTTTAGAGTCTAATACTGATGTTGAGAAAACCCTTTATTCCTTTTGTGAGAATTTGAGTCCTAAAGAACAGACTGTGGTTCTTAAAGAACAGAGGAATTGGGAGAGAGTTGTTAGGGTTTTCGAGTTTTTTAAGTCGCAGAAGGATTATGTTCCGAATGTGATTCATTATAATATTGTGCTTCGAGTGTTGGGTAGAGCTAAGAGATGGGATGAATTGCGGCTTTGTTGGATGGATATGGCGAAAAATGGGGTTTTGCCGACGAATAATACTTATGGAATGCTTGTTGATGTGTATGCCAAAGCGGGTCTTGTTGAAGCTCTTTTGTGGATTAAACATATGAGACTTAGAGGGTTATTTCCAGATGAGGTTACAATGAATACTGTTGTCAAGGTTTTGAAGGATGTGGGAGAGTTTGACAAGGCAGAGAGGTTCTATAAGGATTGGTGTGCTGGAAGGGTTGAGTTGGATGGTCTTGAATTGGATTCTATGCTTGATTCTGAAAATGGCTCTCGATCTGAACCAGTTAGTTTTAAGCATTTTTTATTGACTGAGCTTTTCAAAACAGGAGGGAGAGTAAAGATTGGGGGTTCATCAGATGAAGAAACACTGGTTAGGAAGCCATGTCTAACATCCACATATAATACGTTGATTGATTTGTATGGGAAGGCAGGACGTCTCAAGGATGCAGCTGAAGTCTTTTCAGAAATGTTGAAATCTGGGGTGGCAATGGATACTATCACTTTCAATACCATGATCTTTACTTGTGGAAGTCATGGACTTTTGTCAGAAGCAGAGTCTTTGCTTGATAAGATGGAAGAAAGACAGATATCTCCTGATACGAGAACTTATAATATATTTTTATCTCTATATGCTGATGCAGGAAATATTAATGCAGCCCTTGAGTGTTATTGGAAGATTAGAAATGTGGGTCTTGTTCCTGATATTGTATCTCATCGAACTATACTTCATATATTATGTGGAAGGAATATGGTAAGAGAAGTGGAGGCTGTTATTGAAGAAATGAAGAAGTCTTCTCAGAAAATTGATGTGCATTCGGTGCCTGGTATCATTAAAATGTATATTAATGAAGGTTTGCATGATAGAGCAAATAACCTTTTAGACAAGTGCCAGTTTGATGTTGGATTCTCATCAAAGGTTCGTGCAGCAATTATTGATGCTTATGCTGAAAGGGGGCTTTGGGCTGAAGCAGAGGCTGTCTTTTATGGAAAAAGGGATTTGTTGGGACCGGAGAAGGGTGTTTTGGAATATAATGTCATGGTCAAAGCTTATGGTAAGGCAAAGCTTTATGATAAAGCCTTTTCTCTCTTTAAGGGCATGAGAAATCATGGGACTTGGCCTGATGAGGTCACATATAATTCTCTTATCCAAATGTTCTCTGGTGGTGATTTAATGGATCAAGCTAGGGACCTCTTAGATGAAATGCAAGAAGCAGGGTTTAAACCGCAATGTCTAACCTTCTCTGCTGTCATGGCATGCTATGCCCGTCTAGGCCAGCTTTCTGATGCAGTTGATGTTTACCAAGAAATGGTAAAGGCAGGAGTAAAACCTAATGAAGTTGTTTATGGGTCTTTAATCAATGGATTTGCGGAAGTTGGAAATGTTGAAGAAGCTCTGAAATATTTTCGCATGATGGAAGAAAGCGGGATTCCTGCAAATCAGATAGTGCTGACTTCCCTGATCAAGGTTTATAGTAAGCTGGGATGCTTTGACGGAGCAAAACATTTGTATAAGAAGATGAAGGATTTGGAGGGTGGTCCTGATATTATTGCATCAAATAGTATGATCAGTCTTTATGCAGACCTCGGAATGGTATCTGAAGCTGAATTGGTTTTCAAAACTTTGAGAGAAAATGGTCAGGCTGATGGGGTTTCCTTTGCGACCATGATGTATCTGTATAAGAGCATGGGCATGCTTGATGAAGCCATTGATATTGCAGAGGAGATGAAGCAGTCAGGTTTACTGAGGGACTGTGTGTCATATAATAAGGTAATGGCATGCTATGCCACCAATGGTCAGCTACGTGAGTGTGCTGAATTATTGCATGAGATGATTGGCCAGAAACTGTTGCCTGATGGTGGAACCTTTAAAATTTTATTCACTGTTTTGAAGAAAGGGGGCTTTCCATCTGAAGGCATAGCACAGCTAGAATCAGCTTATCTGGAAGGAAAACCTTATGCTAGACAAGCTGTCATCACCTCCATTTTCTCTGTAGTGGGTCTGCATGCTTTAGCGCTCGAGTCATGTGAGTCTTTCACAAAAGCAGAAGTAGCTCTCGATTCCTTTGCCTACAATGTTGCAATATATGCTTATGGGTCATCAGGGGAGATTGATAAAGCTTTGAAAACATTCATGAAAATGCAGGATGAAGGCCTTGAACCAGACCTTGTTACTTCTATTAATCTGGTTCATTGTTATGGGAAAGCTGGTATGGTTGAAGGTGTGAAGAGGATTTATAGCCAATTAAAGTATGGAGAGATCAAGCCCAATGATTCTCTAGTCAAGGCTGTCGTGGATGCTTATAAAAATGCCAACAGGCATGATCTTGCCGAATTGGTTAACCAAGACATAAGATTTGGTTTTGATTCTCAACAATATTCTGATTCTGAAATTGAAGCCGGGTCTGATGAAAGTTCTCTGGGCTTTTAGAATCCAGTAATTTTGTATTTTTACCAATTATGCACACTGTACAGAGGCATAGTTCATTTGAGCATCGAAGAATTGTATGTATGGATAGTACAATAGTCAAAGGATAGTCCTGTCTTGATGTAGAGTCTGGTTTTGCTGTAAGATTATTTTGACTGTAAACCAGTGCTGCTCCCTTCTTAATATTTGATGTCAATACCAAATTTTGCCTGTTCTCCAGTTGCGGTTTGTGTTTCTTTCATACACATTGATTCCTCAGAGTTGATACATCGTATTGCAAAGTAGCTGTATGACATGTTATAACTTCCTGAACCTAAAATGTTTATTTTCATTGATAAACAGAAATGATGTCCTTCATTTGCCCAGGCTCTTTGTGGTGTTTCTTGTTACTTTGATCCTGTAAACCAGTGCATTTCTTACAGTTAATTGGGCTCATGCTAGAGCCTCGAAGTTGAAATGAAGGAGGGTTAAGGTACATGCACTTTCATTCCCCATGCACAGTTTCTGTGCTCCTTTTATTTCCTCAGAAAATATAAGAATTGAGTTTTCAATGACAACAAGTTATTTGAATACTGCAATAGTTTTGAATAATCATCACCTGGTCACTGGATGCCAGCTTATGAACATTCGGCAAAGCTTATGAAACAACATTCAGCAAGCAAAGTTTCATCAATAGAGTTTTTGGAGTAGAATGTGAAACAGCATGTTGTTCATGAACAACCAACTACGGATGAAAGGAAAAAAGTTTCAGTCCTTTTGCAATTTAACATCTTCTCTCTACATTTCAAAGCATTTTGTAGTTTTAAATCAGATTATAAAATTAATTGGAGGTTGAAAGATCTATTCAATTAAGTGCAAAGACCGCACACCTTTTTTTTTCAATTGTATTTCTCGGAGATAAAAAAAAAAGGAAGAAATTTACAGGACTTAGTTGTGATAATGGCTCCCAGGAATTAGACATGGAAAATAACTTGGTGTCATTTGTTTAATTCCTGATGGTGATTGTATTACAAAGAAGGGCATGACAGCAGAGGAAGTTTTCGTTTAGGTTGAGAAGTTCCCATGAACAAAATTTTGGTGTCTTCTCATCTCATTGCAGGAGATTCTGTGCTGACAACTTTCCGAGTACTCATTTTAACCAAGACATTGACAGGAAATCTTCTAGTATGCCAAATGACTGGAAGCGTTCCAATTCGGTGGTCAAGGACAGCTATTGCAGAAAAATCGGTGTCCGTAGTCTGCATCTGGTTTCATCGCTCTTGATTTTTGGACCTGCATGTCTTCTGTGATTCTGGATATCTTGAGAACTTCAAGCTTTTCTTCAGCCTTCAAAATTGTTAAGATGATATACATAGAAGATTCTTTTCACCTGAGACTGTTACCTAGATATTAACAAATATTACTGTTTAAGTCTCGATCCAACTTGTGCCTGGCATTTTGCCAACACCTCTCTTCGTCATTAAATTCCGAATTTTAACAGCATCATCCCATCGGCCAACTGCTCTATAGACATTAGCTAAATATACATAGCTGAGGTGGTGGTCAGGTTTCAATTCCATTGCTTTCTTTGCAATGCGCTCTGCAGTAGCAGAGTGTGGACTGGCTGCACAAGCACCAAGAAGAACTGTCCAAAGAGATGGCTCATCTCTGCAATTTGCGTCCTCTATCAATTTTTCTGCTTCTTCTAGCAAACCAGCACGGCCTAGAAGATCAATCATGCAATTGTAATGCTCAATTCCTGGTTTAATTTCATATACCTCAGTCATTGCGGCAAAATATTGCTTCCCTTGGTCAACCAAACCAGCATGACTACAAGCAAAAAGAACCCCAACAAAGCTAATATAATCAGGCCTAATCCCCTCTTCAATCATCTCATCAAATAATTGAAAAACTTCTCCACCTCTTCCATTCTGGGCAAAGCCATAAATCATCGAGTTCCAAGTTATCAAATTTCTAACTGGCATCCGCACAAAAATTCTGTATGCAAAATCAATACAACCACATTTTGCATAAAGATCAACTAATGCTGATTCTGTGACCACATCTCGCCAACAACACCTTTTCACATACTGGCAGTGAACCTCTTTCCCTTGTCTTACAGCTGCCAAACCTGCACAAGCACGAAGAACAGTTCCAAAACTATAGGTATCAACCTTTTTCCCTTCTCTAAAAATCCTAATAACAGATTCAAAGTCACCATTTTGACAATATCCCCCTAACAATGCAGTCCAAGAAACCAAATTCTTTACACTCATTCTATCAAAAACACATTGAGATTGGTTAACCAACCTACATTTCCCATACATATCAACAAGGCTGCTCTCAACAAAAACATTTCCACTCAATCCTGATGTAATCACCTTGGCATGCACTTCTTTACCTTGCTTCAACCTCCCTAAATTACCACAAGCAGTCAAAACCGTCCCAAACGTAAACCCATCAGGCGACAACCCATGTTTCCTACACATCGAATAAAAGAATCCCAAAGCTTTATCATACACATCGTTCCTCGTAAAAGCTGAAATGATCGAGGTCCAACAAATAGCATCTGGTTGAGGCAATTCAACAAACACCAGGCTCGCATCATCCACCGCAGAATTCCTTCCATACATATCAATCAAAGCAGTAGAAATAACATCATTCAAATCAAACCCACGAACCATAACAACCCCATGAAAGCATTTACCAAGCCTTAAGTCCCCAAGTCCCGAACACGCCTTTATCACAGCAGATAAAGTGAACCCATTTGGCTCAATACCAAGACCCAACATTTCCAAAAACAATTCAAGAGACTTCTTTGGTTTTTCTACCTTAACATAACCAGTTATCATTGAAGTCCAAGAAATCAAATCTTTATAAAACAACCCATCAAAAACCCTTCTTGCCTCAAAAAGATTAGGGCCCAGCTTGAAATAAAGTGCAAGCAAGCTATTCCCCACAAACCTATCAGTATCAAGACCAGATTTTATAGCATGAGAATGGAATTGGATACCGTGAGTAAAGGAGACAGCTTTAGTACAAGTTTGCAAGAGAGATGCATAAAAGAATGGTTTGTTGGAGAGTCTTGTCCAGTCTATGGAGTTCAGGACGTGAATTGCTTCAAAAAGCGAACCGGATTTGCAGTACTGGATGATTTTGTATGCTTTGGATTGTGGGTTTTCGAAAGTTTTGAGATTTAGAGAAGCAAGCGTGCTGTAATGGCGTTGGCTAGAGAGAAGAAGCTTCATAACTGATTTTTGAACATTTCTGGCGGTTCGGAGATGTGGTGGTTAAGATGACGTTTGGGCACGCGGCTCGTTTTTAAAAATTTTTTTGGCTCATTCAATAAATATATTTTGTTTTTTTAAATATATTTTTAGATTTTTATATAAAAAATACTATAAAGTAGATTGCTCATATAAATAAATTAGTTTAAAATGATTTAATTTGTGTTTAAGATTATAATACATATTTTTTAAAAATATATTTTTAATTTAAAAATATATTAAAATCATATTTTTTATTTTATTTTTGATACCAACATATCAAAATATTAAAAACATTAAAAAATATTTATTTAAAACTTTTTACAAATTTTTTTTTTAAATTAAAAAAAAATACTTCAAACAGATTTTTATAGATATTTGATAATTCTTTCAACTCATAACTCATAGTAGTGTGTGTTTGGTAAAATTAAAAAAAAGTGTAAGTAAATACAATTAGATGAAATTATATCTATTAATTTTATTAAAATAATTTTGTTTTCTTTTGTTAAAATGGTGGGGGTTAACCTACCGTCAACTAAATGTTACCAAATCAATATTGTTTAAAATTCAGCTTAAAACCTAGCCTGTGTCAAGCTCCAAGCCGTGATTTTCTCATGTCAAGCCAAGCCGAGATGTGTTTAATAAGTAGGCTCTAACCACAGCTACAAATACGAGATGCGTATATATATAATTCTCATCTTTTAATAAACTAGCTAGGGTTTATAAGAAACTAATTAAATGAAAATAAGTCAATCATGTTAATGAATACTCCAAAATATTCTTCAGTATAAAAAAGAATAATAAAATTTAAATAGACTAACATTTATCCATGTTATTAAAGAGTACTTAGCTAAACAGTAATTATTATAATTTTAAAAATTAACTTGGTAATCAAGGAGTTTTTCTTAGAAGAGAAAATATATAGGTTAAAAAAATTAAAAAATATTAAAAAACAATAATTTAATTTTTTTTAAGCTAAGTATATTTTTAAAATGAGCTCAAATATAATTATATAAAAAAACAGGAAATGGCAATTACCCTTTAAAAATAATTTGTCTGTTTCGTAGCAATGCCCGAAAATCGATAGAAACCTAACAACTGCCACCCACATTCTCCCTAGTCAACAAAAGCCACCTGGCTGGTCTCAGTAATGACCTTGCTATTTTGCGCTCCTGTGTCTGCCGGCGTGTACGGTGCAGATCATCCCAGAGCACATTTCTCGTAGTAGTAATAGTAGTAATCAAGGTTGTTAAAATTACAATTTTAACACGGCTTAAAAACAAATCATAAAATTATAAAAAATTTTAAAATATGTTAACAAAAAATTCATACTTTAAATAAAAATTCATACATAGTTTAAACACTTGAAAATATATATTTCAAATAAAAATTCATATATAATTTAAATATTTTAAATATATAATTCAAATAAAAAATCATATATAATTTAAATAAATTTTTATTAGCTAATAATTAATAATCATCTTAAATTTTAAGAGAATTCTTAGTTTACATGACACAATCCACAATAACCAACTCGTTGACTGAAAAAAAAAAAAAAAACACATAAAGCAATATCAAATTGTCTTTTAAGTAACATTAATTAAGAAAACAACAATTAAAGCACAATAAAGTCACGAACTTTCTCTCCCTTTCTGTTTCCTTTTCATGTCATAAATTCAATTATTTATGGGATGGAAAAATGTTTATTTAATTATGTAAGTCAATGATTTAT
>Ga0325414_1004005_pt1 | contig 15383 bp, 9 predicted proteins | sample PopdelMetagenome_8_FD_206183 | JGI IMG/M metagenome (GOLD analysis project Ga0325414, IMG submission 206183) | Populus deltoides microbial communities from Bellville, Georgia, United States - Leaf-PdKOR-R3 | ecosystem: Host-associated > Plants > Phyllosphere > Phylloplane/Leaf | place: USA...
AATACAGTAAAATGAATAAAAAACATAAAAAAAATATATAAAAAAACTCTTTTTTAAAATACAGTTGAACTGAGAGAGCTTTCTTCTTGTATGGTCAAACATGGTCATCCAACTTATCGTTTGGGGAGAATCAAAGAGTATGCCACGTGCACTCACTTTTCATTAGCTCTGGTGGCTTTATCAGATCTCACTAACCCTAGTACAATATCTATATATACCACCCCTCTCCTCTCCTTCCCTCACTATCACTCCCTTTCAATTTTTTTTTTGTGTTTCAAGAATTTTCTAAGATTTAAAAAACAAATCCCCCAAATTAAAAAAAATCACATTTCCGAATTGAATGCAATCAAAATCTTTCAATTTCATCCTCGCAAAAGCCAATCAATTCCAATGGCGGACGATAGGAGAGGCGTTGTTGGCTACGCGCTGTTGCCAAAGAAACAACAAAGCTTCATCCAAGACTCACTGCTCTCTCTCTGCAAATCAAAAGGCGTCGATCTGGTGAAAATTGATCAGGACCGTCTATTAACTGATCAAGGACCGTTCGATTGCGTTCTCCACAAACTGTACGGTGAACATTGGAGGAAACAACTCGAGGAGTTCCAAATTCAAAACCCTCATTCGACTATAATCGACTCGCCTGCGTCAATCGAACGACTCCACAACCGAATCTCGATGTTACAAGTCGTTTCGGAGCTAAAGATCGAGTCGGAAACGGACACATTCGGCATTCCGAAACAGATTGTGATTTACGATAAGGAAACGCTTTTCGACCGGCAATCTTGGGAGTTCTTAAAATATCCGGTCATTGCGAAACCATTAATTGCTGATGGTAGCGCAAAATCGCATAAAATGGCTTTGGTTTTTAACCATGAGGGTTTAAATAAATTAAAACCCCCAATTGTCTTACAAGAGTTTGTTAATCACGGCGGCGTTATCTTTAAAGTTTACGTGGTAGGGGAATTTGTCAAGTGTGTGAAAAGGAAGTCGTTACCGGATGTTTCCGAGGAGAAACTGAAGAGTTTGGAAGGGTCATTGTCGTTTTCGCAGGTTTCGAATTTGACTAGTGATGAGAGAAATGGTGATAAGTATTATAAGTTAATGGATTTGGAAGATACTGAGTTGCCACCACAGAGTTTCATTACCGATATTGCTAGAGGATTGAGGAGGGGATTGAAGTTGAATTTGTTTAATTTTGATGTCATTAGGGATGCTAGAATTGGGAATAGGTACCTTGTGATTGATATTAATTACTTTCCTGGGTATGCCAAAATGCCCGGTTACGAGACTGCTTTGACTGATTTCTTTTGTGATTTGGTCGGGAAGAGTTGGAGTGAGGAGAAAGAGAAAGATGGGATTGATAAGCGGCAGCTGGTGTGTAATTGTGATGTGGAAGTGAGGAAGATTGTGAGCAATACTTGTTGTAGTGATGGGGAAGAGCAAGAGAAATCACCCATTCTTCAAGTTTGAGCGGGGAAGTAGAATACTAAAGTAGTGGATAGCAGTGGGTGAGGCTCGTTGCATTCATTGTGTGGTGGTGAGGAATGTTTCTGGTTATTTGTGGGCTGGATGGAGATGCACATTTTCTGATAGGTAGGCGGGGGGAAGGGGAGGAGCAGGAGGTACCGTGGTGGAATAAATAGGTTTGTTGCCTCTTTGGTGGTAGTTTTAGCCTCTTGACAACATTTACATGGCGTTACAGTGTTGAACATGTATATTCTGTCAACAACTGCTCTGGAGTTAGGTAATTCTCAAATACTCTTCAAGTTTTTAGGGAAGTTTAAGTTGTACTTTGAGGCTTTCTAAATGTTTCCTTCATTAGAAGTTGTTTTAGTTTAGTGCAATTTGGCACCTTTGGTAAATGGAGTTTACTTTTTTGTCAATGAAATTTTTAATCTTACTTTCTTTGCCTTTTTTTTTGGTTGATTGAAGTGCTAGTTTCCATGCTTGAACCACTTAATTTATGGAAAGTTTTCCAGTACAATTGGAGATCTATAAGGTTCGCTAACTTGGTAGATCTAACAGAATATGTCTCAACAGATTAGAGAAATGAATGCTTTTAGCACTTCTTTAGAATTTTCTGTTGTTTGTTTGCAGCAGAGAATGAAAATTGGAAAAAATGTAAAAGTTTTGAGAAAATCCAGTTTCCAAATAGCTGGTTCTATGAGAAAAGACACAGTTGGTACAATGCTAATGCACAGCCCTTGACTGTTGCATTTAATTGCAATGAAACCTCCTCAGATGAATTTCTATAAGTTGCATGAGTGTTTTGGAAAAGTGTTTGATATCCTATTAGAAGCACTCTGAATGCAAATGCAAATGCAAATGCAAATGAAGACTGAATGCAAATGAAATACTTACTATCTTTTTCTACAAATGTCTGCAAAAAGGAACTGCATGCTAATCGCTTGATTGTTAATGAATGATGCTAAACCGGTATGGAGGAAGTTTCTAGTGGTGTACATGACTAATAGTTTTATCGTTATACCTATTTGACCAGGTTTTAGTAATTAAATAGGACTGTAGTCTTTTATTTCAGTTTTGTATGATGCATGCGTGTCATGAGTATTGCTTGGATTTCTGTGTATGCATGTTGAAGGGAGTTTGATTACTGCATTGACATAGAAGAGAAGGTTGGCCTGTTATGTTTAGGGTATATTTAATATTTAGCGTAGGGTTATCCTTTTGTTTTCTTATAAGTTACTTTCATGAGGTTTACCTATTGATACTAGGATTGTGTAACACTTCAGATCCAGCTGAAATTTACTGGTGTTAAATCCCAATACGTATTGGATTCCAAGCTGTTGCGCTTTGGTCTGATTCTGACAATGAATCAGTCTAATTGATTTCTTATTAGATGCGAGTAATAACTACCCATGCAAATTAAACACTTTATGCTCTTTGCTTGTGGTTGAGTATTCTGTCCAAAGCATGTTAAGTGCACATTGGGCTTGTTCAACACCTTTTGACTCTGTTTAGAGTTGACAGAGGAGCTAATGTTTCCCCTTTCTAGGAACGTTTGCTAAAGAAACAGATATTCTTAGATACATTTCATAATGGGTAATGCTAAAACAGACACGATCAATGGTTGGACTAGTGTAAGATCAATGGTTGGACTAGTGTACGACCAAGAGTTCTTTTTTAGCTTTGTACGTTGCATGGAATTAGCATCTCTTGCTCTAATCTAATTTATTCATTGTCAGATTTTGACCATATGTGCTCATGCTCATTAAATATTTGTGTGGCCACTAATGCCATTATGTAAATTCCGTAAGTAGATACACTCTAGGCATATTTGCACTTTGCTTAATGTGGTGGCTGTGTTATGATTAATTGTCTTTTTGGAAATGTATTTAAGATTTCTCTCTGTTCTAAGTTTGTGGTGGATGCTTGTCCTCACACTGGAAGTAAGTGTTATGTCCTCCACATAGAAAACACAAATGCAGTTCTTTCATATCAGTGTCAATGGTATCTTGTTCATGTTATGAAAGTTAACTTGCACTTGGTTCCAGGTGATGTATGGTTTTAATCCCATAATTGAGATTATATATGGTAGGGAGATCGTTGGTATTAGAGATGTAAAAAATCAAAAATTAGCCCTCAAACGAGATGAGATTGCAAAGATATGGCAGGGAGATCGTTGGCATTAAAGAAAAAAAAAAATGAGATCGGTCCTCAAACAATTTGAGATTACACAAATATTGCTTCATAAACCATCATCATTCTGGTTTTTACTTATAGCCCGCAGCGTTTGAAACTGTTAAAAAAGAGAGATAGGAAGGAAAGAATTTTAGAAACATCTAGTAAATCTTGTCTAGAAACTTTTATTCCTTCAAAATCTCTATGCCCTTCCTATTTTGTCATTCATGCTCGCCGTTTCTACTGATTGGTTTCTTTGAATGCTCAAGGTGTCCAATGACACCATCTAATTCCTGGAGTCATTCCTTTTCAATTTCAATTTTTGCTTTGAACAGTTCTGCACTGAAATGAAGAACTGTTGTTTCGTAGATGTGCTCCAGTGTGGTTATCGGCCAGTTATTTGTGATTGCTTTTTATGTTCTTGGTGTATGCTAGCTGTTTCTGCAATTCTAATAAGAATCACTGTAGCGATCAATGAAATTTAAGTCGCAACAAGAAATTGCTGTGGTGGTTGGATTTACAGTTCATGTACTAAATGGGATTTAGCTCAACAGCGTTCAATTTGAATTGTTCATGAACTGAATGCAGTAGTCTCTGCATACCCATGTTTACTCATTCTGTGCGAGCTTAATGATCAGAACTTAAGAGTCAAAAGTTAGGTGGGAAAGCTTCTGTCATAATTTCTATTTAGCTATCGACTCGTGCTGGAGGATTCTGACTTCTGGTTAATTTATCTTCGACGTTAATCATTGTGATTAGCATGTATCCATTGCATTAGTTGCAGCTGGCCGAGCTGGTTGGCCCTAGTATTACCAAGCAGCAAGGTTAAGACAGCTGTCTTCCATTTAGTTAGGGGCCACAACCAGCTCTTCTCTGAAGGAGCTTGAGCAGTGCAAGATAGATGGTGCCGTACATTCTAGAATTTATTCTAGCATGTGTCTGCCGCTTTTAACATTTCCATTTCCTAGATAATCATACAAGTTCATAGGAGGAAGATCTTCCAAGTTCCAAGTGCTCGTCTGTTACCTATTTTGGCTAGCAAGATCTCCCATATTCAAAGGATCTATGGATGTCATTCCTATAAACATACTGGATATTGTGATTTTTGTCGACCAATCTTGCAGTACAAACAGCATATTTGTTTCGTTGAAGTGATATGGGATATGAAGTAAATATAGCATATGTAGCATCTTGGGGATAATGTCTAGCTTCAATTTTATCAGTACTGATATTAGGCTCTTCAGTGACTTTGAATTAGGTGGGACATTGATGCTTTTGATCTTAAGGGTTGCTGGATTATGGGTGGGTTACAGGTTCTTACAAATGATACCGCTTTGGCGGTTATAAGTTTTCACATTCAAGGGCGATGCTTGAGAAAATTGGGAATCTTCTCTTTACTTGCACGTATTCATTTGCTATGTTCCTTGGAATACAAGGAGTTGCAGTGGGATTGACGAACTTGGCATATGGCTATGAAAGGAAATTTATGCATCATGTATGCATCATGTATGCATCATGCATGCGTACGTGATGAATGTTTTTTTGGAGTTGATGTGAAAGATCACATTAAATTTCTAGATGCAGGAATGTTATGGTTGCGTGCATGTCATGCTATGTAAACTTCATATTATACCTGAACTTGATAATTTATGTAAATGTATATGCATGTTGGTGGTACACTGGATCCCAGACATGGTTCTCAAACACGAATGATTATTTCTAGATGCAGGAATGTAGGAGTGTAGTGTAGCCTAACTTGTTGATTGTGCTTTAGATTATGTTATTGGGTTTAATTTGTTTGTGTTTAGTTATTGATGTTATTTTATTGCGAATTTCAATTTAATTTTAGTGGATCTTTGGTTTAATTGTTGATTGTTTGAGTTTTACTATTTATTTATATGTTTTTTGACATTGTAGTTAGTTTTATGAAAAATTAAATAAAATTTATAGAGTTATATATTTTTTTTATCCCTTTCTTTTCTTTTTTTTCTAGCTCTTTTCTTTTTTTCTTTTGCTTTTTCTTTCTTCTTTCTTTTACTTTGCCTGTATTTAACAATTACAAGGTTTTTTCAAATTCTCTAAATTCAATATCAGTTTATAAACCCTATAATTTGTGCAATTCTTATGAAACACGTGATTTATTAAAATAAGCCAAAAAAGAAAAATTATTAATATGAAAAAAATATTAATAAAAAAAAACTTCACACCTTGGCTAAACACATTTTTTTTTTTGGAGAAGTGTAAGAGCATCTTTAAAAGGAGACGCTATTTTGAAGAGTTAAATTGATAAAATAATATTTTGAATAGTGTGTGTGTATATATATATATAATCATGTATATTTCAATGAGAAAAAGCCATTTGAAAAGCCAATTGTGTTGGAGTGGGAGAAATAAATGTTTTATTTTTTCTTAATGAGTTTGATGTCAATTTTTTTTTCCACATGGCTACATTTAATTGATTTATTTTTTTATTGGCCCCATTTTGTTGGTTTTGGTTTTTTTGAGAGATATGTAGGAATAACATTTGTGGAAGAAAAAATTTATTTTGGCATTTTGTTTAGCACTCCTTTTGAAGCATATAAAACAAGCATGAAAGAGCTAAAATAATATATTTTTAAAAATTTTTGACTTTCTATTTAGCAAACCCCTTGGAGTTGCTTTAATTGTATAAAAAGAAAAAACTGTAGAAGATACTAGAGGCATACCCCAAGAAGTGCATTGTCCTGTTACCCAAATCCAACTGACTCCAAGAAATGCATTGCCCTGTTACCGAAATCCAACTGACTTTAGGCAGTAGGGGAAAAAAAAGCAAAAGCTAAAGAAAACTTAAATAGATCCGAAAACAAGACTGTATGAACAATCGTTGGGAAGCCGATCGACTGGTTTCTGAAAATCTTAGAGTTGATCGATTAGTTCTACAAATAGAAACCTGAACAAACCTAGAAATCGATCGATCGGTTTGTGAAAAACTCAAAACTGGTTGACCGGCTTTGCAAAAACAACAGACATGCTAAGAGGATCTCGAAGAATAGCAAAACATAAGTACCTCATGATTCCGGAAGATGCCATATACATATAAGAGTAGCTAGAATATGATACTTTGGTTGTAGCTCAACCAATCAGGACTGGATAAGCTAAAAGATCTCCCCATTAACAACATGGTGAAGTCGATAAGCCTGGTGAAAAGCCTAATTAATCCTTTTATACCAAATAAAGTAAATTGTGGCTGAGAGGACTAACTGAGCAAGCAGATGCATGAACTCATTCTTTTGCTTATAGTGCATGTATACCCACCAAAACAAATGTTGCCATGTCATATAAGGCCAACTTATAAAGGTCTTGTTTATGATAGCCCTCTAAACCAAAACAGAGAAAGGAAACTAAAAGAAAAGATGATCGTGTGTCTAAATATGTGACCTATAAAGGATACATATTGAGGAGTTGATGATATGATAAGCATGTAGTCTGTTAATAGTATTTAGGTAACCCATATAAGCAAGATATATGATAAATGAGTGTCTCAGGATATGACCTAAAAACTAGAGGAGGGAATGTATAAAATTTATGGATCTTATATTTCTAAGAACCTCCCATGCTAAGTCGATAGGAAACCTTCTGGATGAATAACCCTTCCAGAAATAGTGATCCGGCAATGCAATCCTGAGATGGAAATGAACTGAGTCCCAAATAGGCTGAAGCTCCTAACTACCCGAGTGAAAAACCCAAATGCCCTTCTCAATGATGTCTAAGACCTTGGCATACTAGGGAAGCCAAGCTGTAGCACCTTGAAAAGCTAGCAAAGCCCTTAAGATTATTTTAACATCAAGCTCTGGCTACTATTCATCTTTTCCACCAATTGACCAACTACCCATAATCGTAGCCTACACTTACTAGCTACCACATTGTTAACTAATCCAACATCTACGATAACCATTGTCTAAAACACAACCACTGCCCAGAATAGCAGTAACAACCATGGTTGACAGCTCCTCTGCCAGCCCAAAAATCACTCCATCCGACCTTTTTCACACCAACAAATCATAAGCTAGCCACTCCAGCCACCCAACATCGCAAAAGGTCCACCACGAGCTCAATGGACCAAACCATAAAAGGTTGCTAACAACAGATCATTCCATATCTATTAGGAGCCATAACCACGACCATGTTACCAATCATCACCACAACAGATCATCTCACTAGCGAACTAACTATCAAATTAAATTTTTTCTCGTTAGAATCACACCTTATAGGCAGCAATAAGTGACATTTGGAAAAAATCACATAATCCTCCTTGAGAGACTTATTTCCAGGAGCAAATCAAAGTTTGGAGAAGAGATATGCGTGACAAAGAATTGTCAAACTCTCCTTCTAATTTATTGTTGAATTCCATAACATTATTTTATTTTATTTTTTTTGTTTAGTTATAAAATTATTATTTAAAAAAATTAGAGAGAAATTAAAACGAGTGAGAGAGAAAAAAAATTTAAAAGAAAAGTGACAATAACAAAAAACAGAGAGAAAACAATACAAAAAAAGAGTCAAAAAGAAAAAAAATTTATAATCAATAGACAGGTCAGCCGATATAACACTATATTAATGGTCTTACCTGATATAAGGTTATAGGTAAAAAGAAAGATTGTATTAATCAAGTGCATAAGTCTAATCTTGAGGATTTTAGTGACCTGGATGAAGATAATGTGTAATAAGAGGGGCTTAACACAATAAGTCCAAATAAGTATAAGAAAGAGGTTAAGCAAAAGATTATTAAGTCCGTTTTAATTGTAGATAAAGTTTCCGGAAACACTTCAATGGAACCACCCAAAGAAGTAAATGTAGTGTTAGAAGAGTCTTATGATATTAGTCCCTCCTAAACTACTTAATTCCTACTCCTGATGCTTGACATTAAACATGTCGTAGATTTTGAGCAACATGTTGAGCTCCTTAATCCTTTACCCTTTACATTTGATGAGGAAAATAAAGATAACCTCAATTTACTAAGTTGTGTCAAATCCATAACCCACTAAGATTTTAAATAGTATTTGTTCCATTCCACACCCTTACTCATTTAGTATTATTGTTTACAAACCTATGAAGCCTGTAAGTCTTCTTTCCATTTCTCCTTATGTTAAAATGTCAGAGTCAGCTGAGTGTTTTGCATATAAAGTTTATAATTTGCATGTTGAGACCATTAAACAAATTCAAGCAAATAATGAACAATACTAACTTGAAGCCGACTAACTTAAATATCATGATACATTTAATATTACAGATTATTTCATGATATAGATAGACCTGGACATTATCCTTTAGAAACCAATAAAAAATTACAAGCTAGTAGTGTTAGATCATTCAAAGTATTACAAATATTTTAATCAAGTAGTCATGTCATTAAACTCTCACCAAACTTTGATATTAGCTATAATTTTAACATGGAAGATCCCATTATATATAAAAGACAACCTATCCTTGATGCTCGTTTTGAAACCCTTACCATATTATCCTTATTATCGACACAAAAAGAACATGTTAATGCTACTTTGAATGCACAAGTTATTTTTACAAGGAATGGTGAAGTTCAACAAATCCTTATTTGTTAACTAGACGATCAAGTTCAGATTGTACTTGGATCGCAAGAGAGACATTGTAGTAGTTTGATTATGATTATTGGGGGTTTTATTGGAGCTGCCTGGAGCTATACTCAATGTAGTGAAGTTTTTTCAATCCTGTAAAATTTTGTGGGGACATCGAACCCAAGACACAGCTCACGCACATTTATGATCATAGGCGAGTTATGGTAGCATAACCTATTAATTAGGCTTTAATTTATGTTATCAAGTTTTATTTTTTGGATTTTAATTTGAGTTTGATTTTTATTTTTGATTTTATTCTATTTTGTATTTCAGTTTATTTTTGGTGGATTTTTGACCTAATTGTTGGTTATTCGAGGATTTTATTATTTATAATTCATTATTTTATAGTCATTTTATGATGATTTGAATAAAAGTTATAGAGTTGCAGACTTTTCCTTCTCCCTTTATCTTCTCCTCTTCAACTTTTTTTTTTCTTCTCTTCTTTGGCTTGTTCTTCTTTCTTTCTTTTACTTATCTTAAATCTTTTTGGTCCCACATCACAAGTGCATTGTTTATGCCGTGCAGTGGGATGCTACAACTGGATAATTAACTCTCAGTTGAGGACATAAAATAAAATAGATGGAAAGCTATCTTATCATTATTGAAAGCTAAGCTTCTGTTCATGCCATATATAAGGGCAAAGAAACTTATTTGTCTTCATTACCACTATGTTATTCAGAAGAAAAGTTTCCACTTTAGGTCAAGTCTTGATATGTATTTTTCTGGAGGATGATTAATGTTAGCTGATCCGTCAAGATACCGGTAGATGGAAGGATCAAACTCTACTGGTATCCGTATCTGTTCTCTTTTTATACGCAATCGCCGAATATTAGGTGGCAATGTGGGCCTACATATCTTACAAGATGCGGGCCAAAGCTGGCCTTGGATTGATTAAAGTTGCAAAGCCTGTTTGAAGCGTTAAGGGCCTCACTAGTCAAAAGGTATAAAAACTTCTAGTCCTTGGCAAGTGGTCCCTTAAGAGCTCTTGCTATATAAATGCTTCCGTGGAGGGAAAAAAAGAAAAGAAGAGCTGTTTTTTTCCTACCATTCACACAGGTCCCTTAAATGGCAGAAATTTAGAGAAACTCAAAGGAGAATCATTTCTCTTAATTTACTTGATTAATTATTTACCATGAAAAGGAAATTAATTCCCTTGCTTCGGTTTTGCCATGCTCGGGCCTAGTATATGTGTCCAATGCGCATTCTTCCTGCTCTTTAATTTAATAAGCATAGCTCATCATTCTCCTTTTTTGTTCCTGTCCAATGCAGCATTTTCATCTCAAGTGAAATCGAAACTCAACCTTGGGCAGTTAGGTTGGTAATTGTGTAGCTTTGCTGCAGTCAATTACTTGCATCGGACGTAAATAAGCTCACCTAATAAGAAACAAGGCAGCGAATAATCTGACTTTTAATGACCATACATATCCAATTGCTGGATGTTTACTTTTCTTACTTTATTAATCATTTGATACTACACTGGAAGTGGAAGCCCAACAAGAAGAGCATTAATGTCCTGAAATAATTATGATATGGGAGTGGCATTATAGACTTTGACATGCCATGTAAATTATTTATGCAGGTCAGAGTCTTATCTCACTTGGACCCATTTTAGGGTTTTAAGAATTATGTTGATGTTTTTCCCATAGAAAAAGAAGGAGGGAAAAAAAATTCAGTTGGTTTCATCCCCTCACTCTTCTTGAGGGACAGGACATCACTTATTTAATGCACACAAAACTGTTAGAACATATGTTTGCTATTACATAATTGTAATGGAAAACATTATTATTTATGTTCAGATTTATTTGAAGCTACAATTAATTAGGAAAACATGGATGTATCCAATTTTTACAAAAACATAGTTGAATCTTTAGCAGAACAGACTCTACATGTATAAGAAGAAGAAAATGATCATTTGTTACATAAGATTTTAAATGAACGAATTGTGTTTCCTGCACCAAGAGCTAGCATGCATCAATGCTTTTGAAAGAGTGTTTCGCTGAGAGTTATGTGACGAGGATGATGATGATGTCGAACTGCAAACAACAGAAATAAATGTTAACTTTCTTGCAATAATTAAAGATGAAGAAAGATAAAAAGCCAACGAAGGATGTAAAATTTTGAAAAATTTAGATGCAATGGAAAGCTGATAATAGTAAGAAGAAGGAATGAAATCATAATGAATATTTGCAAGGAAAAACTAATTAAGTACCTATTCCAGAATATCTTTCCAGTAGGAGCTGTAGTAGTCATCATCGATCAGCTTCTCCCAGCCCTCAAAAACAGTGTAGGCAGGCGTGCCAGTGGAGTAGTTTGATGGGTTACCCTTGCTTTCTTTTTGGTTAACGATGGAAGTTCCAGGGGAGGTTGACGCTGAAACCAATGCAGGAAGTGGATTTTGATCTGTTTGAGTACCATAGGAACTGCTCAAGCTGTTATTGTTGATGTTAAGGCCTTCAGGGCCAAATCCACCTTCATAGCTAGCCCATAAATTCGAGATAGCTTGGAAGTCATTGGGTGGTGCTTGAGGGGTAGCAAGTGGGTTAAAGAGATCCTGAGATACTGGGTTAAATGGTTCCTTGGTATTGGAGATGGTTGCCCCATTGCCCAGTCCTTCAAACAGGTTAGGATTTTGGGATCCTAAGAGACTGTTGTTCTCAAGATTTGTCAGTGTGTTGGTATTCATAATCTGTAACAGATTTCGCAACAACTGGATATTAGCTAACTGAGTGGCATCTGCCTGTAACTGTAGAAAATTGTCCAATGGATCTGCCGTATTGCCAAACTGTGCTGCGCCAAGAAACTGAGAGAGATTCAAGAAATGATCTAGATCAGTCCTTGGCTTGTGAGTGTTTGGGTCAATCCCCATTTGAAGAAGCTTCTTTCTTATGTGAGTATTCCAAAAGTTTTTTATTTCGTTGTCGGTCCGTCCTGGAAGATGGTTAGCAATCCTTGACCACCTGCAAGTTCAAGTAAATGGGAAAGATTAAAAACCATTTTAAGGACAAATATTGACATCACAAATATGTAAGCTAGCTGAAAAGGAGAAAGGAAGCACTGCATACTTGTTTCCAAGAACAGAATGAAGGTTGACGATGACTCGTTCTTCTTCCTCTGAAAATTTTCCTCTCTTGATATCAGGCCTCAGATAATTTGTCCACCTCAATCTGCAGCTCTTCCCGCACCTATTCAACCCTGCAAGCTTAGGGAGTGCTTTCCAGTTTTCATGACCATTCCTCTTAATATAATCAACTAGCTTCTCATCCTCCTCCGGCGTCCATGGCCCTTTCTTGAAGTCACTGCCATGGCTACGAGGAGATCTAACCATTCTGTCAAGTTTTACAGAAATAAACCAAAGCAAGACGGGAGAGGTTCTGGACAGAAATGTCGACTTGAAATGTCTTGAGGTATCAGACAAGGCGCTATGACTTTAGTTCTTTTTTGTTTTTTTTATCAGACATGCTGCTTATAAATAGTTGCACGAGAGACGTAATTGAAATGATAAAGGTCGTCTTCGTTCTTTTATTAGTATGATATTCTTAAAAGCTTCCAAAATCAAGGCAATTAGGGGAAGGTCTATTTCATAATAACATCTAGGTGTTTTTCAAGAAGAGGGAAATCAACAGGCAACTACTAAAATCATCAAAGATTAGGTAGCGCAAATGTCATGTAGAAAAAGGGAGCAATATGTGCATGAATTTCAGAAAGGGGTCCCATCAAATTTCTCCTCAAATTTCAGAAAGATTATGTGATTCTTTTTCATCCAATATTATAAAAACGTGAAGGTACTAGCTCACGAATTCAGCTTTGATGGCTGACAAGTTATAATTGTTGGCCAATAAATTTGAAATATTTCTCAAAAACTTCAATTACAGTAGATAGGACTAGAAGACAATTGCTATTGTGATTTGTTTGGTGCATTTGTATTATTGAAAAAAAATGATAAACACAACATCAACTCTTTCAGTGATTTTAACTCAATGATGTGCGATTACGAACGTCCCTCCCGTTTTCAAAAATTAATTTGAGGGGAAAAAAAGGAGAATAAATCATTAGATCATTAGATGTTCTTGGAAACTAACTATTTAACTAGCTATACCATTCATTCCCTTTTAGTCTAAATGAAAAATTCTATTTATTCATCAGAGTTTTACGGGTTTTCTGTGAGCTTTAAAGGGTTTTTATTAAAACTTTCTTTCATTTTGGTTCTCGATTTTACAATGTTTACCTTTGAGTAATCATATCTGATTTGATTTATATTTTATTTCTTGATAGTGGAGAGATAAAACAATATTTAAGGAGAGAAAAGAGTGGAAAGTGAAGTGGAGAGCATAGCCAGCCATGTATATATATGGCTGCTAAAGTCTAGCTTTTTTTTGGCATTTGTTTACATAAAAAATTGTCCTGTTACTGTTTTCCAGGACTGATACAGAGGAGAGGATGAAGAAAGAGGCAGACAAGCTGAGTTTGAAGTTGTGTTTGTTGTATTTGTGCTTTGTGTTTTTGAGTTTATTCTATTTTATGGGGTAGATTGTTGTTGGGTGCATGCGAGTTTTCAATACCTTGTTTGTCTCAATTTTAGATATAATATATATGAGAATAATTTAATTATTTTATCTGATTTGAAATTTTTTATTTTTTGAATCAATGAAAACAAAAAATAAAACAAATTAAAGAAAATTCAATGTGATTAACTGTAATTATTTTGAAGTTTAAAATTAGTCTGAAGGTTAGGATGCTTTTTTGAAGGTAAAGAAATTTGGAAAGATATAACCATTAACCTTCCAGTTTTTTTTTTTTTTTTTTTAAAGGCTAGGAACACAAACCAAGTCTAAGCACACTTGTGATTAGCTTGCCCCACCCTTTCCAATTCATTTTATTTTATTTTATTTTTATTTTTAAACATGATCAAATTAATCCTTTTCAAATAAAATGATTAAATTAATATTTTTTTTTAAAAAAATCTAATCTTATCATCATACTTAAGATTAGAGTTTTTATGCTAATATTAGTAATTATCTTATGAATAATAATATATAAAAGGATTGTGCTTATTAATTTTAAAAATCTAATCATTTCATACTTCTATTAGAGTTTTTATTTTAACTTTAATTAATAATTTTATAAATAATAATATATAAATTAATGTGCTAATTTTAAAAATTAATTTTTCTAATGAATAATAAAAAAGAATATTTCTTATATTTTTATTTTTTTATACAATTTTTAAAGTATAGTCTTTATTTTATTTTTGTCATGCAATCTTAAAAAATCGATAAGGCATCCTTGTTTTCTTTTTTTTAATTGAAAATAAATAATTTAATTATTTGAATATTACATGTAATGTTTAATTAAATATATTAGAGCTTTTTTTTCTTTGATCTTGAATTTAATAAAATAAAATGTTGAGAAAAATAGGATAGATGTATTATTAAATACAAGTATAACAAAGTTTAATGTTAATAACAAGTATTTGACAATTACAATTTGTTAGAGTGAATATTATATAGGGAAAATAATTTTTAAAAAGAATATTACGAGTTGAGAAATTTTTTTTGTTAATTTGTTTTTAAAATTATTTTTAAAAAAACCTGAATGCTATTGATTTCATAATATATGATTTATCAATTTCATATACAATACTTTATTTAAGTATATCTTTGTTGAACTTAATTTCAGTTTGTTTGAATTTTTACTAAATTAGTTAGAAACAAAATTCATAAATTTTATTTTTTGATAGCCCATGGTGACGGGTGGGCAAGCAAGCTCATTGAAATTATAAAAAAATATTAAAAAATTAACTTTTAATTGTTAAAAGGGCAAAAATATACACTTTGATACTTGAAATTATTAATTTTTTCATGTTTCTTATAATTGTAGATTTTTATATTTAAATCAAAAATTTATTTTTCTCATGTTTTAGTTATTTATTTAAATGTTAAAAGAGAAGATATAAAGTCACGGGAAATAAAAGAAATGATTAATGATATAAACTTGATTTTCCTCGTATTTTAGTTTTGATTTTGAATTTATAGATTAATTAAATAGTGTTTTTAAATAAGGTTACTGATGTTCCTTTAATTTTCCAAGGTTAAAATAAGTAGAAATATGGTTTTT
>Ga0325414_1004006_pt1 | contig 15383 bp, 9 predicted proteins | sample PopdelMetagenome_8_FD_206183 | JGI IMG/M metagenome (GOLD analysis project Ga0325414, IMG submission 206183) | Populus deltoides microbial communities from Bellville, Georgia, United States - Leaf-PdKOR-R3 | ecosystem: Host-associated > Plants > Phyllosphere > Phylloplane/Leaf | place: USA...
TTAAAGGTATCTTATATTATTAGATATGTTATTATAAAACATGTTTTAGTTAAGGAGTTATTGATACTTCAAGTGCAAAATGATGATATAAAACCTTGATAAAAATGCACTTTTAAGTACTAATCAGCTCTGAACTAACGTACCGGTTCGAAAGGGCCATAACATTTGATCCAAACATTAGATCGCCACCAAATTTTTACTGGAGTTTGCGGACGCCGTTTTCCTTGGAGTAGATGTGGAATTGCTACTCGTTGAGCGGATGTTTCTGCGCTCCGGACTAGACTACTCGTTCGAAAGAGCCATAGCTTTTGATCCGACCATTGGATTGCCCCTAAATTTTTACAGGAGTTTCCGGACGCCGTTTTCCCTAGAGTAGATGTGGAATCGCTACTCGGTGAGAGGACATCTCGTCGCTCAACACCAGCGCACCGGTTTGAAAGGGCCATAACTTTTGATCCCACCATTGGGTCGCCCTCAAATTTTTACAGGAGTTTCCGCACGCCGTTTTCCTTTGGAGTGGATGTGGAATCGCTACTCGGTGAGGCGAAGCTCTCTGCGCTCTAGACCAGTGTAGTGATTCGGAAAGGCCATAACTTTTGATCCGACCGTTGGATTGCCCTCAAAATTTTACAGGAGTTTCCAGACGCCATTTTCCTTGGATTAGATGTCGAATCGCTACTCGATAAGGCCGAGGTCTCTGTTCTCCTTACAAGAGTACCAATTCGAAAGGGTCATAATTTTTGATCCGACCGTTGGATCGCCCCTAAATTTTTACAAGAGTTTCCGGACGCCATTTTCCTTGGAGTAGATGTGGATTTCCTATTCGGTGAGGCCATTGTGTCTTTGCTCCAGACCAGAGTAAGGGTTCGAAAGGCCATAGCTTTTGATCCAACCGTTGGGTCGCCCTGAAATTTTTACAGGAGTTTCCGGACCCCGTTTTCCTTGTAGTAAATGTGGAATCGCTACCAAGTGAGGAGGAAGTCTCTTCGCTCGAGACCGGAGTAGCGGTTCGAAAGGGCCACAACTTTTGATCTGACCGTGGGATCACCCTTAAATTTTTACAGGAGTTTCCGGACGCTGTTTTCCTTGGAGTAGATGTGGAATCGCTACTCGGTAGGCGGAGGTCTCTGCGCTCTAGAGCAGTGTACATGTTTGAAAGGGCCATAACTTTGATCTGACTGTTGGATCGCCTCCAAATGTTTACAGGAGTTTCCGGACGCCGTTTGCCTTGTAGTAGATGTGGATTAGCTACTCGGTCAGGCCAAGGGCTCTTCGCTGCAGACCTAGAGTGCCGATACTAAAGGGCCATAACTTTTGATCCGAATGTTGGATCGTCCTCAAAATTTCGCAGGAGTTTCCGGACGCCGTTTTCCTTGGAGTAGATGTGGAATCACTACTCGGTCAGGCGAAGCTCTCTGCGCTTCGAACTAGTGTAGCGGTTCGAAAGGGCCATAACTTTTGATCCGACCGTTGGATCGTCCCCAAATTTTTACAGGAGTTTATGGACGCCATTTTCTTTGGACTAGATGTGTAATTGCTGCTCGGTGAGGCGGAACTCTTTGTGCTCCGGACCAGAGTACCAGTTTGAAAAGGCCATAACTTTTGATCCGACCGTTGGATCGCCCTCAAATTTTTACAAGAGTTTCCGGACGCTGTTTTCCTTGGAGTAGATGTGGAATCGCTACTCGGTAGGTGGAGGTCTCTGCGCTCCGGACCAGTGTACATGTTCGAAAGGGCCATAACTTTTATCCGACCATTGGATCGCCCTCAAATTCTTACAGGAGTGTCCAGACGCTGTTTTTGTTGGAATAGATGTGGAATCGGTACTCGAGGAGCAGGAGGTCTCTGCGCTCTAGACTAGAGTACTCGTCCTAAAGGGCCATAACTTTTGATCCGACCGTTGGATGGCCCCTAAATTTTTACAGGAACTTCCAGACGCCGTTTTCCTTGGAATAGATATGGAATCGCTACTCGGGGAGCCGGAGGTCTCTGCTCTCCGGACCGGAGTACTCGTTCGAAATGGCCATAACTTTTAATTCGACCGTTAGATTGCCCCTAAATTTTTACAAGAGTTTGCCGAGGCCGTTTTCCTTGGAGTAGATATGGAATTGCTACTCGGTGAGAGGATGTCTCGTCGCTCGAGTATAGAGTACCGGTTTGAAAGGGCCATAACTTTTGATCTGACCATTGGATCGCCCCCAAATTTTTACAGGAGTTTGTGGACGACGTTTTCCTTGGAGTAGATGTGGAATCGCTAGTCGATGAGAGGACGTCTCGTCGCTCGTGACTAGAGTACCGGTTCGAAAGGGCCATAGTTTTTTATCCGACTGATGGATCGCCCTCAAATTTCTACAGTAGTTTCGGGACGCTGTTTTCCTTGGAGTAGATGTGGAATCGCTACTCAGTCGGGCCAAGGGCTCCTCGCTGCAAACCAGAGTACCGGTACTAAATGGGCCATAACTTTTGATCCGACTGTTGGATCGCCCTCAAAATTTTGCAGGAGTTTCCGGACGCCGTTTTCCTTGGAGGAGATGTGGAATCGCTACTCGGTTAGGCGTAGCTCTCTGTGCTCTGAACCTGAGTTCCGGTTCGAAAGGACCATAACTTTGATCCAAATGTTGGATTGCCCGCAAATTTTTACAGGAATTTGCGCACAAGTTTTCCTTGGAGTAGATGTGGAATCGCTACTCGGTGAGCGGACATCTTTGCGCTCGAGACCAGAGTTTCGGTACAAAAAGGCCATAAATTTTGATCCGACCGTTGGATCGCCACTAAACTTTTACAGGAGTTTCCAGACGCCATTTTCCTTAGAGTGTATGTGGAATTGCTACTCAGTGAGGCGGAGGTCTCTGCGCTCCGGATCAGTGTACAAGTTCGAAAGGGCCATAATTTTGATCCAATCGTTGGATCGCCTCCAAATTTTTACAGGAGTTTATAGACGCCGTTTTCCTTAGAGTACATGTGGAATCGCTACTCGGTGAGGAGGAGGTTTATGTGCTCCGAACCAGCGTACTGGTTCGAGAGGGCCATAATTTTGATCCTACCGTTGAATCATCCTTGAATTTTTATAGGAGTTTCTGGACGCCGTTTTCCTTAGAGAAGATGTGGAATCGCTACTCGGTGAGGTGGAAGTCTCTACGCTCCAGACCACCGTAGCGGTTCGAAAGGCCATAACTTTTGATCCGACCATTTGATCGCCCCCAAATTTTTACAGGAGTTTGCGGACGCCGTTTTCACTGGAGCAGATGTTGAATCGCTACTCGGCGAGCAGACGTCTCTACGCTCCAGACCAGAGTACGGAACGAAAGGGCCATAACTTTTTATACGACCGTTGGATCGCACTCCAAGTTTTACAGAATTTTCCGGACGCTGTTTTCTTGGAGTAGATTTGGAATCGCTACTCGGTGAGGCGGAGGTTTCTGCACTCCAGACCAGAGTCCCGGTTCGAAAGGGCTATAATTTTGATCCGACCGTTGGATCGCCCTCAAAATTTTACAGGAGTTTCTGGATACCGTTTTCCTTGGGGTAGATATGGAATCGCTACTCGGTGAGGCGGAGGTCTCTCGCCTCAAACTAGAGTACCGGCTATAACTTTTGATCCGACCGTTGGATCGCCCCAAAATTTTTACAGGAGTTTGCGGACGCCGTTTTCATTGGAGCAGATAATGAATCGCTCCTCGACAAGCAGACGTCTCTATGCTCCGGACCAGAGTACGGTACAAAAGGGCCATAACTTTTTATACGACCGTTGGATCGCTCTCCAAGTTTTACAGAAGTTTCCGGACGCTGTTTTCTTGGAGTAGATTTGGAATCGCTACTCGGTGATGCAGAGGTCTTTACACTCCAAACCAGAGTGTCGGTTCGAAAGGGCTATAATTTGGATCCGACCGTTGGAGCGCCCTCAAAATTTTACAGGAGTTTCTGGATGCCGTTTTCCTTGGGGTAGATATGGAATCGCTACTCCGTGAAGGGGACGTCTCTCCGCTTCAGACTAGAGTACCGGTTCGACAGGGCCATAACTTTTGATCCGACCGTTGGATCGCCCCCAAATTTTAACAGGAGTTTATGGACGCCGTTTTCTTTGGACTAGATGTGTAATCGCTACTCAGTGAGGCGGAGGTTTATGCGCTCCGATCCAGAGTACCGGTTTGAAAAGGCCATAATTTTTGATCCGACCGTTGGATCGCCCTCAAAATTTTACAGGAGTTTCCGGACGCCGTTTTCCTTGGAGGAGATGTGGAATCGCTACTCGGTCAGGCATAGCTCTCTACGCTCCGAACCTGAGTTCCGGTTCGAAAGGGCCATAACATTGATCCAAATGTTGGATTGCCCGTAAATTTTTACAGGAATTTGCGCACAAGTTTTCCTTGGAGTAGATGTGGAATGGCTACTCGGTGAGCGGACGTCTCTGCGCTCCGGACCAGAGTACCGGTACGAAAGGGCCATAACTTTTTATACGTCTCTGCGCTCCGGACCACAAGTTCTTATAGGAGTTTTCGGACGCTGTTTTCCTTGAAGTGGATGTGGAATCGCTACTCGCTGCGGCGGAGGTCTTTGCGCTCCCGACCAGAGTCCCGGTTCCAAAGGGCCATAACTTTTGATCCGACCGTTGGATCGCTTTCAAATTTTTAAAGGAGTTTCCGGACGCTGTTTTCCTAGGATGAAATGAGGAATCACTACTGGGTGAGGCGGAGGTCTCTTCGCTCGAGACAGGCATACCGGTTCGGAAGGGCCATAACTTTTGATCCGACCGTTAGATCGCCCTCCAAGTTTTACAGGAGTTTCAGAAACCGTTTTCCATAGAGTAGATGAGGAATCGCTACTTCGCTCTAGACCAGAGTAACAGTTCAAAAAAGCCATAACTTTTGATCAGACCGTTGGATAGCCCTCAAGTTCTTATAGGAGTTTCCGGACGCTGTTTTCCTTGGAGTGGATGTGGAATCGCTACTCGCTGAGGCGGAGGTCTCTGCGCTCCCGACTAGAGTCCCGGTTCCAAAAGGCCATAACTTTTGATCCGACCGTTGGATCGCTCTAAAATTTTTAAAGGAGTTTCTGGACGTCGTTTTCTTAGGATGATATGTGGAATCACTACTGGGTGATGAGGAGGTCTCTTCGCTCGGGACCGGCATACCGGTTCGAAAGGGCAATAACTTTTGATCCGATCGTTGGATCGCCCTCCAAGTTTTATAGGAGTTTCCAGACGCAGTTTTCTTGGAGTAGATTTGGAATCGCTAGTTGGTGAGGAAGAGGTCTCTGCGCTCCGGACCAGAGTTCTCGTTCGAAAGGGCCTTAAATTTTGATCCGAACGTTGGATCGCCCTGGAGTTTCCGGAGGCCGTTTTCCTTGTAGTAGATGTGGAGTCGCTACTCGGTGAGGCAGAAGTCTCGTCGCTCGAGACCAGAGTACCGGTTCGAAAGGGCATAACTTTTTATCCTAAATTTGGATCGCCCTCAAATTTTTACATGAGTTTCCGGAGGCCGTTTTCCTTGTAGTGGATTTGGAATCGCTACTCGGTGAGGCGGAGGTCTCGTCGCTCGAGACTAGAGTACCGGTTCAAAAGGGCCATAACTTTTGATCCGACCGTTGGATCGCCTTCAAATTTTTACAGGATTTTTCGGAAGCCGTTTTCCTTGTAATGGATGTGGAATCGCTACTTGGTGAGGCGGATGTCTCGTCGCTCCAGACCATAGTAGCAGTACGAAAGGGCCATAACTTTTGATCAGACCGTTGGATCGCATTCAAATTTGCACAGGATTTTCTGGAAGCCGTTTTCCTTGTAGTAGATGTGGAATCGCTACTCGGTGAGGCGGTGATCTCGTCGCTCGAGACCATAGTACCGGTTCGAAAGGGCTATAACTTTTGATCCACCCGTTGGATCGCCGTCAAATTTTTACAGGTTTTTCCGGAAGCCGTTTTCCTTCTAGTAGATGTGGAATCGTACTCGGTGAGGCGCAGGTCTCGTCGCTCGAGACCAGAGTACCGGTTGGAAAGGGCCATAACTTTTGATCCGACCGTTGGATCGCCCTCAAATTTTTAAAGGTGTTTCTGGAAGCTGTTTTCCTTCGAGTACATGTGGAATCGCTACTCGGAGAGGCAGAGGTCTCGTCACTCGAGACCAGAGTACCAATTCGAAAGGTCCGTAACTTTTGATCAGACCATTGGATCGCCATCAAATTTTTACAGGAGTTTCTGGAGGTCGTTTTCCTTGTAGTACATGTGGAATATCTACTCGGTGAGGCGGAGGTCTTGTCGCTCGAGACCAGAGTACCGGTTCGAAAAGGCCATAACTTTTGATCAGACCGTTGGATCGGCCACAAATATTTACAGCAGTTTCCTGACGCCGTTTTCCTTGTAGTAGATGGGAATCGCTACTCGGTGAGGCGGAGGTCTCGTCGCTCGAGACCAAAGTACCGGTTCGAAAGGGCAATAACTTTTGATCAGACCGTTGGATCGCACTCAAATTTTTACAGGAGTTTCCGGAAGCCGTTTTCCTTGAAGTAGATGTGGAATCGCTACTCTGTGACGCGGAGGTCTCTACGGTTGAGACTAGCGTACCGGTTCGAAAGGGCCATAACTTTTGATCCGACCGTTGGATCGCCCTCAAATTTTTACAGGAGTTTTCAGAGGCCGTTTCCCTTGTGGTAGATATGGAATCGCTACTCGATGAGGCGGAGGTCTCGTCCCTCGAGACTAGAGTACCGGATTGAAAGGGCCATAACTTTTGATCCGACCGTTGGATCGCACTAAAATTTTTACAGGAGTTTCTGGAAGCCGTTTTCATTGGAGTAGATGTGGAATCGCTATTCGGTGAGGCGGAGGTCTCTGCGTTCGAGTCCAGCGTACCGGTTCGAAAGGGCCACAAATTTTTGATTCGAAATTTGGATCGCCCTCAAATTTTTACAGGAGTTTTCGGAGGCCGTTTTCCTTGTAGTAGATGTGGAATCGCTACTCGGTGATGCGGAGGTCTCGTCGCTCGAGACCATAGTACCGGTTCGAAAGGGCAATAACTTTTGATCCGACCGTTGGATGGCACTCAAATTTTTACAGGAGTTTCTGGAGGCCGTTTTCCTCGTAATAGATATGGAATCGCTACTCGGTGAGGCGAAGGTCTCGTCGCTCTAAAGCAGAGTACCGGTTCGAAAGGGCCATATCTTTGGATCAGACCGTTGGATCGCACTCAAATTTTTACAAGAGTTTCTGGAGGCCGTTTTCTTCATAGTAGATGTGGAATCGCTACTCGGTGAGGCGGATGTCTCGTCGCTTGAGAACAGAGTACCGTTTCGAAAGGGCCATAACTTTTGATTCGACCATTGGATCGCCCATAAATTTTTACAGGAGTTTCCGGACGCCGTTTTCCTTGTATTAGATGTGGAATCGCTACTCGGTGAGGCGGATGTCTCGTCGCTCGAGACAAAAGTAACGGTTTGAAAGGGCCATAACTTTTGATCAGACCGTTGGATCGCACTCAAATTCTTACAAGAGTTTCTGGAGGCTGTTTTCCTCGTAGTACATGTGGAATCCCTACTCGGTGAGGCTGATGTCTCGTCGCTCGCGACAAGAGTAACGGTTTGAAAGGGCCATAACTTTTGATCAGACCGTTGGATCGCACTCAAATTTTTACAGGAGTTTCTGGAGGCCGTTTTCCTCGTAGTAGATGTGGAATCGCTACTCGGTGAGATGGAGGTCTCGTTGCTAGAGACCAGAGAACCGGTTCGAAAGGGCAATAACTTTTGATCCGACCGTTGGATCGCCCACAAATATTTACAGGAGTTTCCGGACGCCGTTTTCCTTGTAGTAGATGTTGAATCGCTACTCAGTGAGGCGGAGGTCTCGTCGCTCGAGACCAGAGTACCGGTTCGAAAGGGACATAACTTTTCATCCGACCGTTGCATCGCATTCAAATTTTTACAGGATTTTCCGGAAGCCATTTTCCTTGTAGTGGATGTGGAATCGCTACTCGATGAGGCGGAGGTCTCGTCGCTCGAGACCATAGGACCGGTTCGCACGGCCATAACTTTTGATCGGTCCGTTGGAGCGCCCTCAAATTTTTACAGGAGTTTCTGGAAGCTATTTTCCTCTTAGTACATGTGGAATCTCTACTCGGTGAGGTGGATGTCTCGTCCCTCGAGAACAGAGTACTGGTTCGAAAGGGCCATAACTTTTGATCCGGTCGTTGGATCGCCCTCAAATTTTTACAGGCTTTCCGGAAGCTGTTTTCCTTGTAGTAGATGTGGAACCGCTACTCGGTGAGGCAGAGGTCTCGTCGCTCGAGACCATAGGACCGGTTCGCACGGCCATAACTTTTGATCGGTCCGTTGGAGCGCCCTCAAATTTTTACAGGAGTTTCTGGACGCTGTTTTCCTCTTAGTACATGTGGAATCCCTACTCGGTGAGGCGGAGGTCTCGTCGCTCGAGACCATAGTACCGGTTCGAAAGGGCCATAACTTTTTATCCGACCGTTGGATCGCCCATAAATGTTTACAGGAGTTTCCGGACGCCGTTTTCCTTGTAGTGGATGTGGAATCGCTACTCTGTGAGGCAGAGGTCTCGTAGCTGGAGACCAGCATACCGGTTCAAAATGGCCATAACTTTTTATCCGACCGTTAGATCTCCCTTAAATTTTAACAGGACTTTCCGGAAGCTGTTTTCCTTGGAGTACAAGTGGAATCTCTACTCGGTGAGGCGGAGGTTTCATCGCTCGAGACCAGAATAGCAGTTCGAAATGGCATAACTTTTGATCAGACCGTTGGATCGCCCTCAAATTTTTACAGGAGTTTCCGGACGCCGTTTTCCTTGTAGTAGATGTGGAATCGCTACTCGGTAAGGCGCAGGTCTCGTCGCTCGAGACCAGAGTACCCGTTCGAAAGGGCCATAACTTTTGATCCGACCGTTGCATCGCCTATAAATTTTTACAGGAGTTTCCGCAAGCCGTTTTCCTTGTAGTAGATGTGGAATCGCTACTCTGTGAGGTGGAGGTCTCGTAGCTGGAGACCAGAGTACCGGTTCGAAAGGGCCATAACTTTTGATCCGACCGTTGGATCTCCCTCAAATTTTTACAGGATTTTTTTGAAGCCGTTTTCCTTGTAGTGGATATGGAATCGCTACTCGGTGAGGCGGAGGTCTTGTAGCTCGAGACCATAGTACCGGTTCGAAAGGGACATAACTTTTGATCAAACTGTTGGATTGTCCTCAAATTTTTACAGTAGTTTCCGGAAGCTGTTTTCCTTGTAGTGGATGTGGAACCGCTACTCGATGAGGCGGAGGTCTCGTCGCTCAAGACAAGAGTAACGGTTTGAAAGGGCCATAACTTTTGATTGGACCGTTGGATCGCCCTCAAATTTTTACAGGAGTTTCTGGAGGCCGTTTTCTTCATAGTAGATGTGGAATCGCTACTCGGTGAGGCAGAGGTCTCGTCGCTCGAGACCATAGGACCGGTTCGCACGGCCATAACTTTTGATCGGTCCGTTGGAGCGCCCTCAAATTTTTACAGGAGTTTCTGGAAGCTGTTTTCCTCTTAGTACATGTGGAATCCCTACTCGGTGAGGTGGATGTCTCGTCCCTCGAGAACATAGTACTGGTTCGAAAGGGCCATAACTTTTGATCCGACCGTTGGATCGCCCTCAAATTTTTACAGGACTTTCCGGAAGCTGTTTTCCTTGTAGTAGATGTGGAATCCCTACTCGGTGAGGCGGATGTCTCGTCGCTCTAGAACAGAGTACCGGTTCTAAATGGCCTTAACTTTTGATCCGACCGTTGGATCTCCCTCAAATTTTTACAGGATTTTTTTGAAGCCGTTTTCCTTGTAGTGGATGTGGAATCGCTACTCGGTGAGGCGGAGGTCTTGTAGCTCGAGACCATAGTACCGGTTCGAAAGGGCAATAACTTTTGATCCGACCGTTGGATGGCACTCAAATTTTTACAGGAGTTTTTGGAGGCCGTTTTCCTCGTAATAGATATGGAATCGCTACTCGGTGAGGCGGAGGTCTCGTCGCTCTAAAGCAGAGTACCGGTTCGAAAGGGCCATAACTTTTGATTGGACCGTTGGATCGCCCTCAAATTTTTACAGGAGTTTCCGGACGCCGTTTTCCTTGTAGTAGATGTGGAACCGCTACTCGGTGAGGCAGAGGTCTCGTCGCTCGAGACCATAGGACCGGTTCGCACGGCCATAACTTTTGATCGGTCCGTTGGAGCGCCCTCAAATTTTTACAGGAGTTTCTGGAAGCTGTTTTCCTCTTAGTACATGTGGAATCCCTACTCGGTGAGGTGGATGTCTCGTCGCTCTAGAACAGAGTACCGGTTCTAAATGGCCTTAACTTTTGATCAGACCGTTGGATCGCCCTCAAATTTTTACAGGAGTTTCCGGAGGCCGTTTTCCTTCTAGTAGATGTGGAATCGCTTCTCGGTGAGGCGGAGGTCTCGTCGCTCGAGACCAGAGTACCGGTTCGAAAGGGCCATAACTTTTGATCCGACCGTTGGATCTCCCTCAAATTTTTACAGGATTTTTTGGAAGCTGTTTTCCTTGTAGTGGATGTGGAATCGCTACTCGGTGAGGCAGAGGTCTTGTAGCTCGAGACCATGGTACAGGTTCGAAAGGGACATAACTTTTGATCAGACCGTTGGATCGTCCTCAAATTTTTACAGTAGTTTTCGAAAGCCGATTTCCTTGTAGTGGATGTGGAACCGCTACTCGGTGAGGCGGAGGTCTCGTCGCTCGAGACCATAGGACCGGTTCGCACGGCCATAACTTTTGATCGGTCCGTTGGAGCGCCCTCAAATTTTTACAGGAGTTTCTGGAAGCTGTTTTCCTTGTAGTACATGTGGAATCCCTACTCGGTGAGGCGGAGGTCTCGTCGCTCGAGACCATAGTACCGGTTCGAAAGGGCCATAACTTTTGATCCGACCGTTAGATCGCCCATAAATTTTTACAGGAGTTTCCGGACGCCGTTTTCCTTGTAGTAGATGTGGAATCGCTACTCTGCGAGGCAGAGGTCTCGTAGCTGGAGACCAGAATACCGGTTCGAAATGGCCATAACTTTTTATCCGACCGTTAGATCTCCCTTAAATTTTAACAGGACTTTCCGGAAGCTGTTTTCCTTGGAGTACAAGTGGAATCTCTACTCGGTGAGGCGGAGGTTTCATCGCTCGAGACCAGAATAGTAGTTCGAAAGGGTCATAACTTTTGATCAGACCGTTGGATCGCCCTCAAATTTTTACAGGAGTTTCCGGACGCCGTTTTCCTTGTAGTAGATGTGGAATCGCTACTCGGTGAGGCGCAGGTCTCGTCGCTCGAGACCAGAGTACCCGTTCGAAAGGGCCATAACTTTTGATCCGACCGTTGCATCGCCTATAAATTTTTACAGGAGTTTCCGCAAGCCGTTTTCCTTGTAGTAGATGTGGAATCGCTACTCTGTGAGGTGGAGGTCTCGTAGCTGGAGACCAGAGTACCGGTTCGAAAGGGCCATAACTTTTGATCCGACCGTTGGATCTCCCTCAAATTTTTACAGGATTTTTTTGAAGCCGTTTTCCTTGTAGTGGATGTGGAATCGCTACTCGGTGAGGCGGAGGTCTTGTAGCTCGAGACCATAGTACCGGTTCGAAAGGGCAATAACTTTTGATCCGACCGTTGGATGGCACTCAAATTTTTACAGGAGTTTCTGGAGGCCGTTTTCCTCGTAATAGATATGGAATCGCTACTCGGTGAGGCGAAGGTCTCGTCGCTCTAAAGCAGAGTACCGGTTCGAAAGGGCCATATCTTTGGATCAGACCGTTGGATCGCACTCAAATTTTTACAAGAGTTTCTGGAGGCCGTTTTCTTCATAGTAGATGTGGAATCGCTACTCGGTGAGGCGGATGTCTCGTCGCTTGAGAACAGAGTACCGTTTCGAAAGGGCCATAACTTTTGATTCGACCATTGGATCGCCCATAAATTTTTACAGGAGTTTCCGGACGCCGTTTTCCTTGTATTAGATGTGGAATCGCTACTCGGTGAGGCGGATGTCTCGTCGCTCGAGACAAAAGTAACGGTTTGAAAGGGCCATAACTTTTGATCAGACCGTTGGATCGCACTCAAATTCTTACAAGAGTTTCTGGAGGCTGTTTTCCTCGTAGTACATGTGGAATCCCTACTCGGTGAGGCTGATGTCTCGTCGCTCGCGACAAGAGTAACGGTTTGAAAGGGCCATAACTTTTGATCAGACCGTTGGATCGCACTCAAATTTTTACAGGAGTTTCTGGAGGCCGTTTTCCTCGTAGTAGATGTGGAATCGCTACTCGGTGAGATGGAGGTCTCGTTGCTAGAGACCAGAGAACCGGTTCGAAAGGGCAATAACTTTTGATCCGACCGTTGGATCGCCCACAAATATTTACAGGAGTTTCCGGACGCCGTTTTCCTTGTAGTAGATGTTGAATCGCTACTCAGTGAGGCGGAGGTCTCGTCACTCGAGACCAGAGTACCGGTTCGAAAGGGACATAACTTTTCATCCGATCGTTGCATCGCATTCAAATTTTTACAGGATTTTCCGGAAGCCATTTTCCTTGTAGTGGATGTGGAATCGCTACTCGATGAAGCGGAGGTCTCGTCGCTCGAGACCATAGGACCGGTTCGCACGACCATAACTTTTGATCGGTCCGTTGGAGCGCCCTCAAATTTTTACAGGAGTTTCTGGACGCTGTTTTCCTCTTAGTACATGTGGAATCCCTACTCAGTGAGGCGGAGGTCTCGTCGCTCGAGACCATAGTACCGGTTCGAAAGGGCCATAACGTTTTTTCCGACCGTTGGATCGCCCATAAATTTTTACAGGAGTTTCCGGACGCCGTTTTCCTTGTAGTGGATGTGGAATCGCTACTCTGTGAGGCAGAGGTCTCGTAGCTGGAGACCAGCATACCGGTTCGAAATGGCCATAACTTTTTATCCGACCGTTAGATCTCCCTTAAATTTTAACAGGACTTTCCGGAAGCTGTTTTCCTTGGAGTACAAGTGGAATCTCTACTCGGTGAGGCGGAGGTTTCATCGCTCGAGACCAGAATAGCAGTTCGAAAGGGCCATAACTTTGATCTGACTGTTGGATCGCCTCCAAATGTTTACAGGAGTTTCCGGACGCCGTTTGCCTTGGAGTAGATGTGGATTAGCTACTCGGTCAGGCCAAGGGCTCTTCGCTGCAGACCTAGAGTGCCGATACTAAAGGGCCATAACTTTTGATCCGAATGTTGGATCGTCCTCAAAATTTCACAGGAGTTTCCGGACGCCGTTTTCCTTGGAGTAGATGTGGAATCGCTACTCGGTCAGGCGAAGCTCTCTGCGCTTCGAACTAGTGTAGCGGTTCGAAAGGGCCATAACTTTTGATCCGACCGTTGGATCGTCCCCAAATTTTTACAGGAGTTTATGGACGCCATTTTCTTTGGACTAGATGTGTAATTGCTGCTCGGTGAGGCGGAACTCTTTGTGCTCCGGACCAGAGTACCAGTTTGAAAAGGCCATAACTTTTGATCCGACCGTTGGATCGCCCTCAAATTTTTACAAGAGTTTCCGGACGCTGTTTTCCTTGGAGTAGATGTGGAATCGCTACTCGGTAGGTGGAGGTCTCTGCGCTCCGGACCAGTGTACATGTTCGAAAGGGCCATAACTTTTATCCGACCATTGGATCGCCCTCAAATTCTTACAGGAGTGTCCAGACGCTGTTTTTGTTGGAATAGATGTGGAATCGCTACTCGGGGAGCAGGAGGTCTCTGCGCTCTAGACTAGAGTACTCGTTCTAAAGGGCCATAACTTTTGATCCGACCGTTGCATCGCCTATAAATTTTTACAGGAGTTTCCGCAAGCTGTTTTCCTTGTAGTGGATGTGGAACCACTACTCGGTGAGGCGGAGGTCTCGTCGCTCAAGACAAGAGTAACGGTTTGAAAGGGCCATAACTTTTGATTGGACCGTTGGATCGCCCTCAAATTTTTACAGGACTTTTCGGAAGCTGTTTTCCTTGGAGTACATGTGGAAGCTTTACTCGGTGAGGCGGAGGTTTCATCGCTTGAGACCAGAATACCAATTCGAAAGGGCCATAACTTTTGATCTGACCGTTGGATCGCCCTCAAATTTTTACAGGAGTTTCAGCACGCCATTTTCCTTGTAGTAGATGTGGAATCGCTACTCGGTGAGACGCAAGTCTCGTCGCTCGAGACTAGAGTACCTGTTCGAAAGGGCCATAACTTGTGATCCGACCGTTGGATCGCCCTCAAATTTTTACAGGAGTTTCCGGACGCCGCTTTCCTTGTAGTAGATGTGGAACCGCTACTCGGTGAGGCAGAGGTCTCGTCGCTCGAGACCATAGGACCGGTTCGCACGGCCATAACTTTTGATCGGTCCGTTGGAGCGCCCTCAAATTTTTACAGGAGTTTCTGGAAGCTGTTTTCCTCTTAGTACATGTGGAATCCCTACTCGGTGAGGTGGATGTCTCGTCCCTCGAGAACATAGTACTGGTTCGAAAGGGCCATAACTTTTGATCCGACCGTTGGATCGCCCTCAAATTTTTACAGGACTTTCCGGAAGCTGTTTTCCTTGTAGTAGATGTGGAATCCCTACTCGGTGAGGCGGATGTCTCGTCGCTCTAGAACAGAGTACCGGTTCTAAATGGCCTTAACTTTTGATCAGACCGTTGGATCGCCCTCAAATTTTTACAGGAGTTTCCGGAGGCCGTTTTCCTTCTAGTAGATGTGGAATCGCTTCTCGGTGAGGCGGAGGTCTCGTCGCTCGAGACCAGAGTACCGGTTCGAAAGGGCCATAACTTTTGATCCGACCGTTGGATCTCCCTCAAATTTTTACAGGATTTTTTGGAAGCTGTTTTCCTTGTAGTGGATGTGGAATCGCTACTCGGTGAGGCAGAGGTCTTGTAGCTCGAGACCATGGTACAGGTTCGAAAGGGACATAACTTTTGATCAGACCGTTGGATCGTCCTCTAATTTTTACAGTAGTTTCCGAAAGCCGTTTTCCTTCTAGTAGATGTGGAATCGCTTCTCGGTGAGGCGGAGGTCTCGTCGCTCGAGACCAGAGTACCGGTTCGAAAGGGCCATAACTTTTGATCCGACCGTTGGATCTCCCTCAAATTTTTACAGGATTTTTTGGAAGCTGTTTTCCTTGTAGTGGATGTGGAATCGCTACTCGGTGAGGCAGAGGTCTTGTAGCTCGAGACCATGGTACAGGTTCGAAAGGGACATAACTTTTGATCAGACCGTTGGATCGTCCTCTAATTTTTACAGTAGTTTCCGAAAGCCGTTTTCCTTCTAGTAGATGTGGAATCGCTTCTCGGTGAGGCGGAGGTCTCGTCGCTCGAGACCAGAGTACCGGTTCGAAAGGGCCATAACTTTTGATCCGACCGTTGGATCTCCCTCAAATTTT